>BNJU01001077.1_pt1 | contig 277261 bp, 305 predicted proteins | sample 8539281 | NCBI WGS metagenome assembly BNJU01 (sample SAMD00202456, study PRJDB9452) | human saliva metagenome | isolation source: human saliva | place: Japan
AGGGCACTGCCAACCGTTTCCTTGCGGTGGTGGGGGTGTTTGGTCCTGTTTGAGGGTCGGCACCCCCACCACCTTTTTTGTAGCCTTGAAGATCGGGCATTGTAGGGGGTGTGTTAGATTTTCTAACATACCCCCTACTTTTATGTTCCCAACTCGTCGGCCGTAACGGCCGACTTTTACGATTTAAAGGCAGCCTAAAGCTGCCTTTATACTTACGGGCCACCCTTGCCAGGTCCCCATTTAAACTCATCCCTTCAAATTCAAAGGCATACAGATGTTTATTACCGGCCTAGTCCTAGCTATTGCTGCAGCGCTCATTCACGTGCTCATCTTCAAAATGGAATCCATTTCCTGGACCAGCGAGAAAACCCTAACCACCTTCAATATGAGCCCCCAGCAGGCCGCCAACACTAAAGAGATGGCCTTCAACCAAGGCTTCTACAACCTATTTTCTAGCTATCGAAATACTTCTAGGCGCCATCATCTACTACACAGCCAGCCACGCAGTAGGCCTAAGCCTAATGTTCTTCGGGACCGGCTCCATGCTGGCTGCAGCCGCACTGCTATTTATCACCAGCCCAGACAAGCGCCCAGCTGCCCTCAAACAAGGCACCACCCCGCTACTAGCCATCATCTTCCTCACCCTAGGTATCGTTCTGGTATAGCGCCCGAGGAGACCCTGGCGTTGAGTAGACCATGGCGTCTCGCGTGGCCTGTGGCTCGCAGAGTTTAAACTGCGGGTCTTTGCCGCTAAGTATGGGTATCGTTCTGGTATGAGTGAGACAGACGCCGTCGCCGTAGAAGACAACCGCAGCAACTGGGAACGTATGCGGGCCGGGCAGCTATACCGCGTAGACCCCACCGATCCGCGCTTTAATGAAATCCCAGCCCGTAGCAGCAAACTCCTGGAAGAATACCGCCTGGCCTTCCTTGCCGGCGAGAAAGGCCAGGCAGACGCCCTGTTGCGACAAGTGCTGGGCGACGTCGGCCAAGGCGTAACCATCCGACCCCCGCTAGCAGTCGACTACGGCTGCCACATCAGCGTAGGCAACAACGTATTCATTAACTTTGGGCTAATCGCGCTGGATGTAGCCGACATCGTCATCGGTGATTGCTGCCAAATCGGCCCTAACGTGCAGCTGCTGACCCCCATCCACCCGTTGGATCCGCCCACCCGTAAAAGCGGCTTAGAAGGCGGCAAACCCATCACTATCGGTAACAATGTTTGGCTTGGTGGCGGGGTAATCGTCTGCCCCGGGGTCACCATTGGTGACGACGCCGTAGTGGGGGCAGGATCGGTAGTGGTTAAGGACATCCCAGCCGGCGCCGTCGCCGTAGGAAACCCAGCCAAAGTAATCCGCAACTTGTATGAGAACTCTGGCCAGTAGGGCACTAAAGCAAAGCCCAGTGGCCGCTAAAACCCCGCCCAGCAGGAGCGCTAAAGCAAGGCCCGGCAAGGCCGTTAAAGTAAGGGTTATAAAAGGGATTAAAAGCGCAGAAAAAGATTAAGCAGCACCGGGTCGGAGAGCGCCAGTCGGCGCGTAGGCCGCTCGTAGCGGCAGATTTTGGAGCCCGGGGCCCGTCGCGACCCGATGCCGGCCCCAACTCTACACGGTTACTCGTCCAAGTCCAATCGATAACCCACGTTACGCACGGTGCCAATGAGATGATCATGCTCACCGCCAAGCTTGGCGCGTAAACGCCGCACATGCACATCCACAGTACGTGAGCCGCCAATATAATCCTCGCCCCACACGGCGTCGAGTAAAGCCTGACGGGTAAGCACCCGGCCCTGGTTAGCAGCCAAATACTTAAGCAGCTCAAACTCCTTATAGGTCAAATCCAGGGTTTGGCCGTGCAGACGTACCGTGTAAGCGTCAGTGTCAATCACAATGTCGCCAACTTCCAGGATCGACTCATCGCTAGAACCACTAGAGCCAGCATTACTGTCTGCAACCACGCTAGACTCCAGCAGCCGCAACCGGGCCGCTAACTCCGCCGGGGAAGCAGAAGCAATCACAAAATCGGCAATCCCCCAAGAGGAAGTCAGGGCCACAGCCCCACCCTCCTCAATTACAGCCAGCACCGTATAGTCCATGGAGGTGGCCAGCAGTTGGCATAGGGGCCGCGCCCGCAACAGATCCGTGCGGGCATCAACCATTACGACGTCGGCATTTTCAAGCGCCCCATAAGAATCAGGCTGGGGCGGCAAAACCTGCACCTGGTGTTCGAGAAAAGCGATGGCTGGCAGCACGGCACTGGCCTCAGGCTCGTTGCTAAGCATGACCAGCCTCATTTGCTTCCTCCTTAAAGTACTGATACCCCTAATGCGACACCAGGCACAAGTTTACGGCCTTTTGGGTGGTTAAGGTGCATGTATCGGCAGCATATGGGACGATTCAAGGGTGACTAATTCGCCTGCGCAATCAGAACCCCTTGCCGCACCCGCCCAGAACCAGGTTTCCGGGCGTAAGCGGACACGTACCAGCGTGAAGGAACAGGCCGCGCGCCGCTACGGGACCCAATACCACACCAGCGACGGCGTTGTGGAAACCGGTCTGGTGGACACTGCCTGGACGCGCCTGGCGATGGCTGGGGTTATGCCGCTATTGCTGGCACTAACTGCCGTATCCCCGTTCTGGGTTACCTGCCTGCTGGTGTGTGGCTTGGCGGTGTGTTTCGCTCAAGGTTGGCCGGCATTGATTCAGGCCGAGCACGACAATGTCACCGGTATTTTCCTGGCACTATTTGGGATCGCCAGTGCCGTCACGCTCACCCTAACCGACGAATACGGTGACGCCACTAAGCTAGCTGGTATTGGGGTGCTGGCAGTATTTGCCCTACAAATGCGTTCCGGAGCCCACGAAGGCCTGCTGGAAGAACTATTTACCTCCCTGTCCGGGGTGGTGGTGCTGGTTTCCGGGGCTGCCTGGTGCGTGTTCTCCTCTGGCTTGGCTGCCTCTAGCGTTATTGTGCCCACGGCTGTGGCCCTGCTGATTGGGGCTTCGCTGACGGTGCTGGAGGTGCCCGCCTGGGTGCTAGAAATGCTGACGGTGATCATCCCGGCCCTAACCAGCTGCGCCGTGGCGGTGGCTCTGGCCCTGGCCGGCTTTTTTGGCCCCTCCCACCAGGCGGTAGACACGGCCCTACGTTCCGGCGCGGGCTGCTTGGTGATCGGTTTCGTGGCTGGTTTGCTGATGGCAATCGCTAACCGTGTGCTGTGGACACACCGCTGGGTTCCCGGCGGTCGCGCCGCCATCACCTCGGCGGTACTGCCGGTGCTGGCTGTGGGCGCCCCCACCTACTACATTGCCAGGGTGATGGCCGCTTTCGTGGCTGGCTAACTTTCTTTCGTGGCTGGCTAACTTTCGTGACCAGCTAGCTGGCTGACGCGTACACTGGCCACGTGGCTTTTACTTTTCCTGACGATATTTCTCCCGATCTTTACCCCCTAGCCTGGCTGCTAGGTAAGTGGCGTGGCTACGGCATTCTTACCTACGGTGAGGATGTTCCCGAGCAGGCGGTGTATCAGGAGATGAGCTTCGAGCACGACGGCGGTCCCTACTTGAAGCAGACCATCACTATCTGGACCGTTGACTCCACCAAGAGTGAGAACCTCGACTTCGAAATGAGCGGCGCTGAAGGTGCCAGTAAGATCACCCCGGCCCAGGTGTGGTCCACTGAAACCTCTTACTGGCGTCCGGTGGGCCAGTACAAGCCTGAAGCTCCTGAATCCGCCTCCGGCCCGGTAACTCCCATCACCAACCTGGAAATCATCAGTGCCGACCCGGCCGGTCACGCCGCCGTATGGGAAGGTGCCGTGCAGGGCCCGCGCATTGAGCTAGCTACCACCAGTGTGCAGCGCAGCGAGTTCTCCGCTGAGCTAGAACGCATGACCCGCATGTACGGCCTGGTTAACTCTGAGCTGATGTGGACCCAGGACATGGATGCTTTTGGCCGTAAAGAGCTCAAAACCTATGCCTCTGGCCGCCTCAGCCGGGTTGAAGACGAGGCCCAGCAAGAGCCTGAAATGGGCGCCGCCCTAGGCGAGCGCGCTGACGAGCCCAGCGCTAAGTAGCTTAAACAGCTATGGCTTTTGCACCCGAACACTTTGGTAACCCCCTGCGTGAGCAGGCACTACTAGCTCAGGGGCAGGCTTGGGCGTGGCTTAGCCGCGACGTCGTTGAGGTAAGCGGCGCTGATCGGCTCAGCTACCTGACCACCGTCTCTACTCAGGTGCTAACCGACCTGGAAAATGATGGTCAGAGCCGCCAGGTGCTGTTCCTGGACGCTAACGGCCATATCCTATACGCCGCCTTGGCTGTGGCCGCTTTAGTGCCAGATTCGGGCGAGCAAAGCGTGCTGCTGCTGGTAGATGCCGGCTGCGGCGAGGGGCTAGCCCAGTTGCTTAACTCGCGTCGCTTCATGTTGCGTGTGCAGGCCCAGGTACGCCCAAACTGGCAGGTAGCTGGGGCCATTGGTGACGGGGTGCAAAAGCTGGCCGGCGTCGTCGAAAATCTAGTAACCACCTGGCGCGACCCCTGGCCGGGAATCACCCCCGGTGGCAGCACCTACTTCACTGGCACGCGCCACCCCGGCGCCAACTACCGCGCCGGCGGGGTAGTAGTGGCCCTCGAAGCTGGGCAAACTGCCCCCGGCCAAAAGCAAGCGTCGGGCCAAGAGCAAGCGCCGGGCCAAGAGACAGTCCCAAGCCAAGCGGCGGCGTCGGGCCAAGAAGCAGCCCCTGGCCAGGAACATGCGCTAGCCCCCGGCCAAGAGCAAGCGCCGGGCCAAGAGACAGCCCCAAGCCAAGCGCCAGCGGCAGGCGAGTTAATCCAAGCCGGAGACTTAACCCAAGTGGGGGAGCTGGCCTGGGAGGCGCTGCGCATCGAGGCCGGACTGCCGCGTTGGGCGCGTGAAGTGGACGCCCGCGCCATCCCCAACGAGCTGGACTGGCTACGCACCGGCGTGCACCTAAACAAAGGCTGCTACCCGGGCCAAGAAACCATCGCCCGCACGGTTAACCTGGGCCGCCCCCCGCGTCGCCTAGTGCAGCTGCAACTAGCCGGCTGGCAAGGGCAGCTACCCGAGGTGGGTGCGCGCGTATATCTGCCCGCTGGCGATAACCCCGCCGGCAAGGTGGTGGGTGCGATCACCAGCGTGGCGCGCCACTGGGAGCTGGGCAATATTGCCCTGGCCCTAGTGCGTCGAGGCGTGCCCGCACAAGCCGAGCTGGCGGTAGATCTGGAAGCAGGCTACGAAAGCGCTAGCCAAGAGCTACTGGTTGATCCCGCAGGTAAGGCTGAAGCCTCCCCCAGCCAGCGTCCGGGACTGGGTTTAAAGCGGCTGCGCCCTGAGCATGGCTAGCCCCATAAAACGCAGCTTAGCCGTTAGACTCAGTCAAGAACTTAAGTGAGGTATGTATGAGCGAAATCCTGGCGTATGTGGCCTTTTATCTAGGCCAATTCGTAGTCATAGTCAACATTGCCTTGGCTATCAGTGCGTTTTTGATTATCGTCTGGGCGCTACTAGACACCCTGGTACGTCCGGCTAACCTCTTCCCGGCTGCCTCCCGCCTAAGCAAGTCCGCCTGGATTGGGGTCCATGTTGGCGCGGCCCTGGCCTGCGTGGTTTTGGGCTGGTACTCCTTCTTTGGAATGATCGCAGTGTCTGCCTCGGCAGTGTACCTGGTGGGGGTGCGCCCCCAGTTGGTGGCACTGTCCCCGGCCCGGGTGCGCTCCAAGCTGCGCGTCATTGACGATGACGACCGCAACAAATGGCGTAGCTGATGCGGGCGGTGATCCAGCGCGTTAATCGCGCCGCAGTTAGCGTTGACGGCCAGGTGGTGGGCGCTATTGACCGCCCGGGCCTGCTGGTTTTAGTGGGGGCTACTCACGACGACGGCGCCGCCCAGGTGGCCTTAATTGCCCGTAAAATCGCGGATTTGCGACTGCTAGAAGGGGAGCTATCGGTAACCGACGCCGCCGCGCCGGTGCTGGTGGTCTCCCAATTCACCCTTTATGCCGACACTCGCAAGGGACGCCGGCCCAGCTGGAACCAGGCGGCCGGGGCGGATGTGGCTGAGCCGTTGGTGCAGGCCGTGGTTGAGGATCTGCGCTCGCGGGGGCTTGAGGTGGCCACGGGCCAGTTTGGGGCCCATATGGTGATTGATATGCAGGCCGATGGGCCGGTCACTATTGAACTTGAGGCCTAAACGAAACTTGCAAAACTAAGGGAGCCTGGCAATGCCAGGCTCCCCTTGCATAGTGGTCCCAATGGGCCTGCGGCCATGCCCATATGGGCGCGGCCAGCCTAGGAAAATTGCCCTGCCGGCCAACAAGACCTACCCATATGGGTACGGCACTTATATAGGCATGGTCCGCCCAGTAGGTTTATAGGCAGGCTGCGATCACCGTGACGGCGATTAGCGCCGTTAGTAGCAGTGCGCCGTGCTTGTTAGATGCGGTGGACTTGAGCGTGCCCGGCCCGGTGGCCGGCTCCAAAATCCCGGTGATGCGGTCGATGGTGGCCAGCCAAACAAAGAACAGCAGGAAGCTGACTGAAGCTGCCCACAGGGGCATTGAAGGGGAAATGAGCCACGTTGCTCCGGCGCAACCTAAAGCCAGCAGGGCGCTTACAAGTTGTCCGTCAGAAACACGGTTGTGGGCTGCAAGCGTTTGCTTGACGATGCGCATGTTTTATACCTCCAGTTAGAGCGCGGAACCTGAACAGTCACTAAACGCGTGCAAATATTGTAGTCTAAATGTGCTATTTTTCATAGAGAAAATAACTATTCACTACTTGACAGAAGTGACCTGCTGTATTTAGCGAAAAGATCTCTAAATCCCTAGGGAATCGAGATTTTTTATGGAATAGCGCGGCAAAGTATGCGTCGCGCACCCGCAGGGGAGGGCTAGGCTTCGGCCCGTTTGCCCTTCCGGCAGGTCCGCTGCTGCTGGCGCTGGTGTGCGCTGGCTGGCGCTGGATTCTAGTGGTGGGGGGCCTCTCGTCTTTTAGGGCGCCCTCTTTGAGGTGCCAAGATTTCGGGCCATCGTATGAAATGCTCGATCGGATTACTTGGGATCTAAATAAAGCGTGGCGTGAGTAACGGTTTTAGTTGACCTGAGTCGGCTAGGCTCAACTTTGCATATGCCGCGTGCGAAACCACTAGACCGCTTTATAGGAAAGCGGGATAGCCTTAAGCCATACAGTTATCGATGGACCTGCCAAGGAGCAGCCCCGAATGTTTGAACGTTTTACGGACCGAGCTCGCCGCGTCGTCGTCCTAGCCCAGGACGAAGCGCGCGCGCTCAACCACAACTACATTGGCACAGAGCACCTGCTGCTGGGCCTCATCCACGAAGGTGAGGGAGTAGCGGCAAAAGCTCTAGAGTCAATGGACGTAACTCTAGACAAGGCACGTGCCCAGGTAGTGGAGATTATTGGTGAGGGCCAGTCTGCTCCTAGCGGTCACATCCCCTTCACTCCGCGCGCTAAGAAGGTGCTTGAGCTCAGCCTGCGTGAAGCCCTGCAGCTAAGCCACAACTACATTGGCACTGAGCACATCCTGCTCGGTTTGCTGCGTGAAGGTGAAGGCGTGGCAGTTCAGGCTCTGGGTAATCTCGACGTCGACCTGGCAGCCCTGCGTCAGGCGGTAATGCAGCTGCTCAGCGGCTATGACGCCAAAGAGACCGTGGGTTCTGGCGCCTCTGCGCTCAAGGAGGGGACGCCGTCGGGAAGCGCCATCCTAGACCAATTTGGCCGCAACCTGACCCAAGCCGCCCGCGAAGGCAAACTTGACCCGGTAATTGGCCGCTCCAAGGAAATGGAGCGCGTCATGCAGATCCTCTCGCGCCGCACCAAGAACAATCCGGTGCTAATCGGTGAGCCCGGTGTAGGTAAAACCGCCGTGGTGGAGGGCCTAAGCCAAGCCATCGTGCACGGCGACGTTCCTGAAACCCTGCGCGACAAGCAGCTTTACTCCCTGGACATGGGCTCGCTGGTGGCCGGCTCGCGTTACCGTGGTGACTTCGAAGAGCGCCTAAAGAAGGTGCTTAAAGAAGTACGTACGCGCGGTGACATCATCTTGTTCATTGACGAGATCCACACCCTAGTTAGTGCCGGCGCGGCTGAGGGCGCCGTCGACGCGGCCTCTATCCTCAAGCCCATGCTGGCCCGTGGCGAGCTACAGACCATCGGCGCCACCACGCTAGAGGAATACCGCAAGATCGAGAAGGACGCCGCCCTAGAGCGCCGCTTCCAGCCGGTACAGGTAGACCAGCCCACCATTGAGCAGGCCATTCAGATCCTAAAGGGGCTGCGTGACCGCTACGAATCCTTCCACCGCGTCATCATCACCGATGAGGCCATTGAAGCGGCCGTTAAGTTCTCCGACCGCTACATCAACGACCGCTACCTGCCCGACAAGGCCATTGACCTGGTTGACGAGGCCGGCGCGCGCCTGCGCATCCGTCGCATGACCGCCCCGCCGGAGCTACGCGAAATTGATGAGCGCATCGCTGAAGTTAAGCGCGAAAAAGAAAGCGCCATTGACGCTCAGGACTTTGAACGCGCCGCCGCCCTGCGCGACGACGAACGCCGCCTAGGCAGTGAGCGTGCCGCCAAAGAGCAGGCCTGGAAGAACGGTGACCTAGACCAGGTAGCCGAAGTGGATGAAAACCTGATCGCTGAAGTACTGGCCATGAGTACCGGCATTCCGGTGGTCAAGCTGACCGAGGCTGAATCCACCAAGCTACTCAACATGGAAGCCGAGCTGCACAAGCGCATCGTGGGCCAGAACAAGGCCATCGAGGCGCTGAGCAAGTCCATCCGCCGCACCCGCGCCGGATCAAGGACCCCAAGCGCCCCGGCGGCTCCTTCATCTTCGCCGGTCCCACCGGTGTGGGTAAGACCGAGCTGGCTAAGGCCCTGGCTGAGTTCCTGTTCGACGACGAAGACGCACTAATCCAGCTGGATATGAGTGAATTCGCCGAAAAGCACACGGTTTCGCGCCTGTTTGGTGCCCCTCCCGGCTATGTCGGTTACGACGAAGGTGGCCAGCTGACCGAAAAGGTACGCCGTCGCCCCTTCTCCGTGGTGCTATTCGATGAGGTTGAAAAAGCCCACCCGGACATCTTCAACTCGCTGCTGCAGATCCTTGAAGACGGACACCTCTCTGACGCTCAGGGGCGCGTGGTTGACTTCAAGAACACGGTGATCATCATGACCACCAACCTGGGCTCCAAGGACATTGGCAAGTCGGTAGCCACCGGTTTCCAGTCCACTGAGAGCGGCACCATGGATTACGAGGAAATGAAGGCCCACGTTAACCGTGAGCTCAAGCAGCACTTCCGCCCCGAGTTCCTCAACCGTGTAGATGACCTGATCGTCTTCCCGCAGCTGAGCAAGCCCGAGGTACGCCAGATCGTGGACCTGATGATTGCCCGCCTCGACAAGCGCCTGGTAGAGCAGAACCTGTCCATTGAACTGACCGACGCCGCCAAGGAGCTACTGGCTGACCGTGGCTTTGACCCGGTGCTTGGGGCTCGCCCACTGCGCCGTGCCGTGCAGCGTGACATTGAAGACGCCCTCAGCGAGAAGATCCTGTTCGGTGAGATTGCTACCGGCAGCCACATCCTGGTCGACGCTCAGGGTGAAGGTCTGCTGGGTGAATTCACCTTCACTTCCATTCCGGGCGCCGCCCGCCTACCCAAGGCTAAGACCCAAGATGGCGAACAGGCTGAAGAAGCACAAATTGAGGCCGCCGAATCGGAAGCTGAAGGTGTCTGATTAAGCTGTCTGAAGCTAACGCATCAGGCCTGATGGGTCACTAATGCAACTAGGGCCGCCCCCGCTAGCGGGGGCGGCCCGCGTTATTTTGGTTGGGGGATTGTAGCGCCATTTGTAGTCTTGCACACACAAAAAGCTTTAACATATTTACAAATATTGGCCTGTTTGGGGCATAAAAATTTGAATTTAGGCCATAAGTCACATTAGGATTTTGTCGGTGCGTGACTTCCCGTCACGCCCCACATGGTAAGGCAAGCATCGACAAGAAGAAGGCGAAGATGCCCAAGTACGTATACATGTTCAGTGAGGGTGACAAGGACCAGAAGGATCTGCTCGGCGGTAAGGGTGCAAACCTGGCTGAGATGACTCGCCTGGGACTGCCGGTGCCTCCTGGCTTCACTATCACTACTGACGCTTGTCGCGCATACTTGCACGACGGCGCTGTTCCCCCGGAGCTAGCTGTACAGGTAACCACCGCGCTACGTCGCGTAGAAGAAGACCTAGGCCGCCAGCTAGGCGACGCCGAGGACCCGCTGCTGGTGTCGGTGCGTTCGGGCGCCAAGTTCTCGATGCCGGGCATGATGGAAACCGTGCTCAACATTGGTCTAAACGACCAGTCCGTTGAGGGCCTGGCCAAGGCAAGCGGCGACGAGCGTTTCGCCTGGGACTCCTACCGCCGCCTAATCCAGATGTTCGGTAAGACCGTGCTGGACATTGAAGGCGAATTCTTCTCCTCCGCCCTAGACGCAAAGAAGCTAGAAAAGGGCGTCAAGCTGGACTACGAACTGAGCGTAGACGCTCTCAAGGAACTGGTAGACCAGTACAAGCAGATTGTTAAGGAACACGCGGGCATCGACTTCCCCCAGGACCCGCGCACCCAGCTAGACATGGCCTCCGAAGCCGTGTTCCGCTCCTGGAACACCGAGCGTGCTCACATCTACCGTCGTCGTGAGAAGATCCCGCACGACCTGGGCACCGCCGTCAACGTTTGCACCATGGTCTTCGGCAACATGGGCGAGACCTCCGGTACCGGTGTGTGCTTCACCCGCGACCCCTCCACCGGCCACTCCGGTGTCTACGGTGACTACCTGGTCAACGCCCAGGGTGAGGACGTTGTGGCCGGTATCCGCAACACCCTGTCGCTAGCCGACCTTAAGAACATCGACCCCGAGTCCTACCGTGAGCTGCGCGCCGCCATGCGCAAGCTGGAGACCCACTACCGCGACCTATGCGACATCGAGTTCACCATTGAGCGCGGCAAGCTGTGGCTGCTACAGACCCGTGTCGGTAAGCGCACCGCTGCCGCCGCCTTCCGTGTAGCCAGCCAGCTGGTTGACGAAAAGCTCATCACCCTGGACGAGGCCCTCACCCGCGTCACCGGTGAGCAGCTAACCAAAGCTGATGTTCCCGCAGTTCGCCACCGATGTAGAGCGTGAGCTGCTGACCAAGGCCATGCCCGCCTCCCCGGGTGCGGCTGTAGGTGGCATCGTCTTCGACAACGAAGAGGCCGTCTCACGCGCCGCTGAAGGCCAGAGCGTCATCCTGGTTCGCCGCGAAACCAACCCCGATGACCTGCCCGGCATGGTTGCCGCTGACGGTGTGCTCACCGCCCGCGGTGGTAAGACCTCCCACGCCGCCGTCGTCGCCCGTGGCATGGGTAAGACCTGTGTCTGTGGCGCTGAAGAGCTAGAGGTCGACGCCGAAGCCCGCACCCTGACCGTTAACCGTGACGGCAAGCAGGTTGTGCTGCACTCCGGCGACGTAATCGCCGTAGACGGCACCACCGGTGAAGTGTTCCTAGGCGAGGTTCCGGTAGTTGACTCTCCGGTTATGACCTACCTGCGTCGCGGCCTGGACGAGGCCCTCTACCGCGCTGAGGACGCCGACACTCGCGAGCTGGTTGCCAGCGTGCACCGCCTGATGCGTCACGCCGACGAGCGCCGTCACCTGCGTGTACGCGCCAACGCTGACAACCCCGACGACGCCCGTCACGCAATCCACCGTGGCGCCGAGGGCATCGGCCTGTGCCGCACCGAGCACATGTTCCTAGGTGAGCGCAAGCAGTTCGTACAGGACCTGATCCTGGCCCAGACTGACGAAGAGCGCGAGCAGGCCCTGGCCGCGCTGCTGCCGCTACAGAAGGATGACTTCGTCAAGATGCTCGAAACCATGGACGGCAAGTCCATGACCGTGCGTCTGATCGACCCGCCGCTGCACGAGTTCCTGCCTGACCTAACCGAGCTGACCGTCAAGGTGGCCCTGGACCGCGAACGCGGCACCCTGGACCCGGCTGACGAGAAGCTGCTGGCCGTGGTGCGCAAGAACCACGAAGCCAACCCCATGCTGGGTCTGCGCGGTGTGCGTCTGCTGCTGACCATGCCCGGCCTGATCGAGCTGCAGGTCCGCGCCATTGCTGAGGCCGCTGTGGAGCGCCTGCGCGCCGGCGGCAGCCCCAAGCCCGAGATCATGATCCCGCTGGTGGGCTCAGTACGTGAGCTACAGATCGCCCGTGAGCGCGCAGAGAAGGTGCTGGCTGAGGTTAGCGAGCAGTCCGGCTACGAGCTCGACTTCCCCATCGGCTGCATGATCGAGCTGCCGCGTGCCGCCATCAGCGCCGACACCATCGCTGAGGAAGCTGACTTCTTCTCCTTCGGCACCAACGACCTGACCCAGACCACCTGGGGCTTCTCACGTGACGACGTCGAGGGCGTGTTCTTCGGCCACTACATGGACGCCGGTATCTTCGGTACCTCCCCGTTCGAGACCATCGACGAGCGCGGCGTGGGTCGCCTAATGGAGACCGGTGCTAAGCGCGCCCGCAAGACCAAGGCTGACATGAAGCTGGGTGTATGTGGTGAGCACGGTGGTGACCCCGACTCGATCGACTTCTTCCACCGTCTGGGCATCAGCTACGTGTCCTGCTCTCCGTTCCGCGTGCCGGTGGCCCGCCTGGAGGCTGGCCGCGCCGCTGTGATCAACGGCTGAGTTTTTAACTTCAGTTAGGTGACCGTCGTCCCACGGGGCGGCGGTCACCTGTCTTTTGGTGCTAATGGCACATATTTCGCTTTAGCGCTGGCTGAACACAGGCTGCCCCAGTGTTTAGGAGTGTGAGATGATAAGGGCGGTCAGGAATCTACAGATGAGGCAAACGTGGCGATTTTTGAAATCCGACAGGGAGCGCTAGTTCCGGCTCAGCTGGGCGGGGTTGCCGATGAGTCCGCACACCGTCAGGCCCTTGATCTGGTGCGTGAACAGGTGGCGCAGGTGCTGCGTAGGCCGCTGTTTACGGTTGCCTGGAAACAGCTGGACGCTGGCCACTCGCTAGTGGCTATTGACGGCTCTGGCCAGGTGGTGGCGGTGGAGCTACTACCTAAGTTGGATTCAACCACGGTTGTGGCCGCTATGGGCCGCCTAAACGCCACTTCTCACCTAGGCTGGGCGGAAATCGCCAGCCTATATCCGGCAGGCCCCACCGCTTTCCAGAAGGATTGGGCGGCTTTCCGCGAAACCATGCCGGCGCGTATTAACCCCGGCCCGCGTTTGAGCATTGTGTCTCCCTCGATTTCCCCTGACGTGCTTTCTTCCTTGTCGGTGCTCAGCGACTCTGGCCTAGAAGTGTTCTCGCTTTCGGTGCGTGCACTTTCTAGCGGCCGTAATTTTGTGGAAATTGACCGTATTGACTCTCACCACCTGCCTGTGACCGCTAAGCTTTTGCCCGCTGGCGACCCCATGGATGAGGGTATTGAAGTGGTTAAGTCTGAGCCTGCCACTGCCTCCGCACCTACTGCCGCTGCCCCTTCAGCTACCACCCCGTCGGCTCCTGCGCCTACTGCTGGCGCTCCGTCGGCTCCCACTCCCGCCGCTTCCCAGGCCCCGGCAGCCTCTGCGGGCGCTTCTCAGGGGGCAGCTACCTCCCAGAGTGCTGGCACCCCGCAGGCTCGACGACGCCGTCGTCGCCGCTTTCTCGACGTAGCCGCCGCGCTCAGCGGGCAACTAACCAGTACAGCCCCCACGCACCTACGGCAGTTTCCCCGGCCGCTGTGTCTCCGTCAGCTGTTTCTGCCCCCACCCCGGCCCCTAGCCCGGCTGTAACCCCCGGCTACCGCCAGTCTGCCCCTTCACGTAATGGGCAGCCGGTACGCGCCACCCGCGTACGGGCCCGGGTAACTGGCCAGGGGCGCCTCTCGCGCCGCGACGCCGGGCAATCCACGGTTTCGCGTTCGCACCCCAGCGGTGAGGACTCGCGTCTAGCTTTGAACGCATTGGCCTCTATTTTGAGCGAACCGGTGCAGATCACCTGGCAGTCAGTAACCGAAGGAATTTTCCACACCGCCCAGCTGCGCCCGGACGGCATGATTAGGGTTTCTGATGGAACCAGCTTTGACGAACCCGGCCAGGCAGCCCACCACTGTGAACCGGCCAAGTCGGTTGATGGCTGGGATGTGTGGCGTTTTGGCGCCGACGGCCCCAGCCTGTATGAGTCGCTAGAAGAACTGATCGCCGCCGCCGAGCGCAGCCCGCGCCGGCCGGGACGCCCAGTGCGTTCACGGCGTCAGGGGCGCTGAGCTAGCTGGCCGGATTCGAACTGGCCCGGTTCTAGCTGGCTGGATTGATTAGGGCCTGCCAGTTAGCTATTAGCCGCTCCGTAAAGTTAGCCGGATGGCTGGAATCTGGCTCGTTAGCCGGGGTGAAATCTATAGCCGTGTAACTGGCTAGCCAGTGATCCACCTGGGCCACTACCTGGTTGCGCACGCTGGGGCGGGAGATATAAATGTCGTGAACTGCGTCAGCAATACGCAGTTGTGTGATGCATTGACCCAGCTCATTGGCCCGCGCGCGAGTGCGACGTACATCAATAACCGTGTCCTTATCGCGTTCAGGCAGGTCCCCATAGGTAAGCGTAAGGTGGGAATGCTTAGAAGTGAGTACTAGCAGCGGGCAGTCAATGTTTAAGCCACGACGCACATGCTGGTGACCAGTCAGGATCGCGCTAGCCCAACCGGCTTGAATATTGGGTAGTTTGCGCCATTTCCAATCCCAGTTAGTTTGCCAGCCGCTGTAGTAGGGGTCAGCCGGATTAGCCCCTTCAGGCAGTGGGCCCTCTTTAGATTGGTCCCAGCCGTCATAAAGTTTGAAAAATGAGTCACCTTCAACCGGACCCAAATCATTAGCCACCTGGGTGGGAATGATTACAGCGTGCGGTGTGGCCTGGGCTAGGCGGTGAATAACCGGTGTAGAAACTGAGCGGAACTGGGGTGTGGTTTGCAGTTCTAACCAGGGAGAGTTCAAAATCAGGCCAGCTAACTGCCCCGGGTGGTGATGCGCCCACAGGCAGGCAATCAGGCCACCGGTTGAGTGGCCCAGCATTAGTACTGGCAGCTGGGGGTGAGCTCGCCTAATAATTTCTAAACTAGCGTCTATTTCCTCGTCATAAGTTTCTAGCCGAGTACACCAAAATGGGATCTGGTTTGGTCGTAGTGAACGTCCGTAACGGCGCAGATCAAGCGCATAGAAAGCACCACCCAGGCGCGCATATGAGCGAGCCATGCCGGGGTTTAAAAAATAGTCATTCCAGCCATGCAAGCTAAGCACCACAAAGCGGGTTTTATCTGGTTGCTGATGCATATGTGGATCAGCAGCCGGCTCATGACGCACCAGGGTGGCTACGGGGCTGTCACCTTCGCCGTCGTCGGCTAAAGGCAAAGTGTAGGCGCTAAAACCGGGGCCAAACATATCCGGGCCCCACTGGTCGGCCGGTGGGGGAGTGTAAGGGGGTTACCTGTAGCTGCCAGTCAATAGCAGCGGGGGAGTCGAAGGTTTCCACAGCACGATTTTCCACGGCACTATTTTGCAATATCTGCCCCTGGACCTGGTTAGCTTGTGAAACTGGCTGGCCAGCACTTGCCCTATCACCTCTGGCCCTGCGCAGTGGTAAATCGTTTGCCTACACAGGGATATGTGCCCTGATCGCTTCTGGCGCCGCGCCCGCTCGCACACTGGTAAAGCTCTTAACCTAAAAGTGCTGGTAACAAGCAGCAAACAGGCTAGCGATGGATAATAGTAGCGACAATTATTGCTTCTAAAAGAATAAAGGAGGCTTCATGCGATCGCTGGTTTCCCTAGCGCTAGCAGGGGCCCTCGCCTTAAGCGCTTTAGTTCCATCCGCTTTAACCCCCAAGGTGCAGGCGGCGGAACAAACCCCTGAGCAGATCCTGGCCAAAATGAACCTGGACCAAAAAGTGGGTCAGCTACTGTGGACCCACGTTTACGGTGACAGCGCAGATGACACTACTTACGCTAGTGACAACCAAGCCATTTTTGGCCCTGGCGTATCCACCCCGGCCCAGGCGGTTAAGAAATACCACTTAGGTGGCGTGCTTTACTTCAACTGGGCCCACAACTTCAGCTCTGAAAACACTGATGTAACCAAGGTGGCGGCCCTATCCAACGGTTTGCAGGCTGCCGCTAAAGCTGACGGCAACGTGCCGCTAGGCATCACTATCGATCAAGAAGGTGGCATGGTTTCGCGCGTAGGCGCCCCGGCCACAATCTTCCCTGGCAATATGGCGCTAGGTGCCACCGGTAACCAGGCGCTGGCCTACAGCCAGGGCCAGGTGCTGGGCTGCGAAATGCGTTCGCTGGGGATTAACGCTGATTTCGCCCCGGTTTTGGACGTTAACACCAACCCCAACAACCCGGTTATTGGTTTGCGGGCTATCAGCGATGACCCCAACCTGGTAGCCCAGCTAGGTGGTGCCCAAATCCAAGGCATCCAAAGCCAGGGCGTCTCTGCCACCGCCAAGCATTTCCCCGGGCATGGAGACGCCGACACCGACTCCCACCTGGGCCTGCCGCGCGTAACCTACTCGCGTCAGGTGCTAAATCAGCATTTAGTACCCTTCAAAACGGCTATTAATGGCGGCGTCGACATGATCATGACGGCCCACATCGTCGTCGACGCTATTGACCCAAACCTGCCGGCCACCCTATCTAAGCCGGTACTTACCGGGCTGCTGCGCCAAGAGCTGGGCTTTACCGGGGTGATCACCACTGATGCCCTAGACATGGAAGGGGCCCAGCTGGCTGTAATGACCCCCGCTGAGCAGGCTAAATACAAGGAGCTCAAGAACAAGGAAGACAGCGCCAAACAAAAAGCCGATAAAGACCCAACTCAGGCGGACTCGGCGCGTGAGGCCTCAACGGAGTTTAAAAACTTCCTGGCTCCTATTCGCGCACGGGTAGCGGTCAAAGCCCTGCAAGCGGGCAGTGACATTTTGCTAAATACTAAGGACGCTGCTGCAGTAGTTGACGGGATTAAAGCTGCAGTTAAAGACGGATCGCTCACTAGCGCGCAAATTGATCAGTCAGTTCTGCGCATTTTGAAGTGGAAGCAAAAGCGCGGAGTGCTCAAAACTGAGCCGATCGACACCGCTAGCGTGCAAGCCAAGCTGGGCACTGCGGCTAGTAGGGACGTGGCCAGCCAGATTGCGCGTAACTCGGTTACTTTGCTGCGCAATGACGCTAACAAGGCGCCCTTGGATGCGGCCAAGGGTACGCGCGTGCTGGTGGCCGGCAGCTCCTGGGCTAACCCGGAGCTATTGCCTGAGCCTCTTAAAGCTGCTGGTTTCACTGTGGTTTTCACCCAGGATCCCGACGCTAAAGAAAATCCTTCCGACAGCGAGATTTCCGCTTGGGTGCGCCAAGCAGCCAATGTGGATACGGTGATTTTTGCTAGCTACGCCCCTGGCGCCCAGCAGTTCAAAGCCATTGACGCGCTGGTGGCCACCGGCAAGCAGGTGATCGTCATTAACACCAGCTTGCCCTACCCCCTGGCCCGTTACAGCGGCGGGGGAGCAGGTCCCGCAGGTGGTGGCGGAGATTTACGCCAATAACTCGGTGGCCCTTGGCGGCTGCGGTAGATGTGCTTAGTGGCAAGGTCAATGCGGTCGGTAAGTTGCCAGTTAGCGTGCCCGGGGCTAGCGGGGTGGCTTATGCGCGTGGTTTCGGCCTGGGTTATGGTTCTGCCTCTGCTACCGCAACGGCGACGACGCCCGTGGCCACAGCCCTGGCTACGCCGGCTTTGGCTGCTACTTGCGGGGCTATTCCCACCGCAAAGTCCACTACTAAACCCAGTGCCAGCCTTAAAGCGGCGCCTAGTTCCTCCCAAAGTCCCAAACGTGGCTTAGCTCATAGTGGGGTGGAAACGGGGCTGTTTGTAGCCTTTGCGCTGGCACTGTTGGGTGGTGGTCTGGCGCTGCGTAGCCGCACCAGGCAGTGCTAGCAGCCATTTTGGGCTGTAACTAGAAAAATTTGAGGGGTGATCCGATTTTTGGGTCACCCCTCAAATTGTGTTGAATGCCACTAAATAATAATTGAATCTTGAAGGAATGTTAAAACTGATAACAATGGTGATTATGTGAATTGTGATGAAACTGTTTCCTTTGAGGCGCCAGGGCATTAATCTAGGGCTAAATAAACCGGGGCTGTACCCCGCAGCCATCAGTCAATATCCCTAGTCATTGGAGTCCTCGTGAGTCAGAACAAACGATCACGCGCCTTCCGCAGCACGGTTGCTGTGGTGCTGGCGTCGATGGTGTTGTCCGCAAACCCCGTGGCCTTCGCAGATGGCCCCAGCCAAGACGACATCAACAAGTCAAAGCAGAAGGAAGCTAGCACTTCTGCTTCTATCGCTTCCCTGGAGGCACGTTTGGCCACCCTCAAGGCCAACACTGAAAACGCCACCATGAAGGCACAGATCGCCACTGAGGACTATCTGCAATCCCTTGATGCACTAAACAAAGCCAAGGCAGCCACCGCTGCTGCGCGAGCTAAGGCCACGGCCGCCACCAAGCAGACGCACCAGGCTCGCAAAAGCCTCTCCGACGTCGTCGTACAGACCTACCAGGACGGCGGCAACCCCTTCGACATAGTCTCCCCCTACCTGACCGGGCGCTCACTGGGAGACATTGCCAGCCAGAAGGCCGCGCTGGACCGTGCGGGTGAAAACACTGACGCAAAACTGCAAAAAGTGCAGGCTCTGCAATCGGTAGCCACCACCATGGAAGGCATTGCCGCGCAGAAAGAATCAGCTCAGCGCACCGCCACGCAAAAAACTGAAGCAACCAAGAACGCTGCCCAAGCTGCCGCTAACGCCGCCCAGGCCGCCCAAAGCCAGGCCACCAGCCAGCGTGCCAACCTGATCAGCCAACTGGCAGCTCAGCGTAACACCACAGTGGCCCTGGAAACCCAGCGTCAAGAACAGCTTGAGCAGGCTGAGCAAAACCGTAAGAACGAGGAAGCTCGCAAGCAGGCTCAGCAGGCTGCCGCCCAGGCCAAGGCTAAGGAAGAGCAGGAAAAGCAGAACGAAGCTAAGGCCAAGGAAACCGCTTCGCCTACCCCCAGCCAGCCTGACCCTCAGCCCAGCCAAACTGCCACGCCTGAGCCGGCCCCAAGCCAGACCACTACCCCTGAGCCGGCCCCCAGCCCCAGCGAAACCAGCCAGCCAGCTCCTGCCCCGAGCCCTGAGCCGGCCCCCAGCCCCACGCCCACTCCCGAGCCGGATCCGGAACCTGAACCCGACCCGACTCCTGCCCCTTCTGGTGGCGCGGATGTGGCTATCGCCAAGGCTTACACCTTCATCGGTGTGGACTATGTGTGGGGCGGCGAGTCCTACTCTGGTGTGGACTGCTCTGGTCTGGCCATGCTCTCCTGGGCGGCGGCCGGGGTGAGCCTGACTCACTCCTCACGCGCCCAGTACTGGGAAGGTACCCACGTTTCACTGGACTCCGTCCAGCCTGGTGACCTGATCTTCTGGTCTTCTGACGGCTCTGCTGGGTCTATCTATCACGTGGCCATCTACCTGGGTAATGACCAGATGATTGAGGCACCCACCTTTGGTGTGCCGGTGCGCGTAACCGGCGTGCGCTACTCGGGCATCATGCCTTACGCTGTGCGCCTATAACTAGACCTGTAGGCGGCGCCTGAGACCTGCAACCTTAAACGCGCGTCTACAAAGTAAAAGCACTGTCCCCCTGGCCTGAACTGCCTCCCGTTTCTTGGACATCGAAATTGAAGTCCAGGGAATGGGAGGCTTTTCATGTCTGCGGGTTTGCGGTTGAGGCATGATCGTTTGCTTCGGGAGCAGGCGGTGGAGATGTTTGAAAGGGGCTTTAGCTATCGTTTGACCGCCAGGAGACTGGGTGTGTCTGCCGAGACTGTGAGAGGGTGGCAGAAGACGTACCGCGTAATTGGGAAGGACGGGCTTCTTGCCATGGGAGTTAAGCACGCCAGATACGACTATGAGACCAAGGTCGCCGCAGCGAGGGCCGTGGTTGATGGTGGGATGAGTAAGCCTGAGGCGATGACGCGTTTCGGTATTGCGAGTGCGACATCGTTGAAGCAGTGGTGCAGGCTGTACCGTGAGGGCGGCGCGCAGGCGCTTAAGCCCAAGCCCAAGGGCAGGCCAAAGGGATCAGGTGTGGGGGCGGTGCCACCAACGCGTGAGGAGGAACTCGCCGAGCGCGTGCGCAAGCTTGAGGCGCAGGTGGCGTACCTAAAAAAATCGATTGCCCTGAAGGCGCAGAGGCGCTCCCAAACCGGGACAAAGCCCTAGTGATCGCCGAGCTTTCAGGGCATGGACACAGGGTGCGTGATCTCCTCGAGGCGGCCGGCCTTGCCAGGTCGAGCTACTACTACGCGCTGGCTCACCCCCAGCAGCCAACCAGAGCGCAGCTACGTCCCAAGGTCGCCCAGATCTTTTCGCGTACCCCCAACGGGTGCGGTCACAGACAGGTAGCCATGTGCCTGCGCGCTGAGGAAGGGGAACGCATTGCTGACAAGACGGTCTTGAAGATAATGCGCGAGATGGGGTTGCGCTGCGGCATACGCCGCGAGAGGGCCTACCACAGGTACAACTCCTACAAGGGATCCGTGGGACAAAGCTTCGACAACATCATCGGCCGCGACTTCAAGGCGACCGGCCCCTGGCAGAAAATGGGTACCGACGTCACCGAGTTCAAGCTCTCCTTCGGTAAGGCCTACCTCGCTCCGGTCTACGACTTCGCCAGCAAAGAGATTGTCGCCCACTCCATCTCAATGTGCCCCAACCTCGCTCAGCAACAAGAGATGCTCCAGATACTCATGGACGCCAAACCCGCAGGGGCCGAACCGATCTTGCACTCAGACATGGGTTGGCAGTACCAACACGAGACCTATATCAGAACGCTCGCCGATAACGGTTTCATCCAGAGCATGTCACGCAAAGGCAACTGCATCGACAATGGCGCCACCGAACAGGTCTTCGGGCACCTCAAGGACGAATTCTTCTGCGGCCACGACTGGCAAACCTTCGAGAGCTTCAAAGCCGACCTCGATGCCTACATCACGCACTGGAACACAACAAGACGCCAAGTAAAGCTCAAGGGCCTGACCCCGGCAGAATACCGGGATCAGGCCCTACAGGAAGCCGCATAACAGCTACCATTAAACGCGTCCAAGTTTCGGGGCGCAGTTCAGCCCACGGCCAGGGGGACAGTTTTATTTACAAGCTCAAGGAAAATGGGATTGGGATGGGGGTTAGTGGCCTTCGTGCTCACGCAGACGAGCGAAGGAACGGCGAATTTCCGCCTCAGCTTCTTCACGGCCTACCCAGTGGGCGCCTTCTACGCTTTTGCCCGGTTCTAGATCCTTGTAGACCTCAAAGAAGTGCTGGATTTCTAGGCGGTGGAACTCGCTGACGTCCTCAATGTCGGTACGCCAAGAAGCACGCTGGTCAGCTGCGGGCACGCACAGAACCTTGTCGTCGCCGCCCTTTTCGTCACGCATACGGAACATGCCCAGTGCGCGGCAGCGAATCACGCAGCCAGGGAAAGTGGGTTCTTCTAGTAGCACTAGGGCGTCTAGCGGGTCGCCGTCCTCACCCAGAGTGTCGTCAATAAAGCCGTAGTCGTCCGGGGTAACGGGTGGACGTGAACAACATGCGGTCCAGGCGAATACGGCCGGTCTCATGGTCAATCTCGTATTTATTACGGTTACCCTTGGGGATCTCAATGGTTACATCGAATTCCATTTTGAGCTCCTTCCTCGCCCCGCAAAGCCAGGACATGTTTTGGGCTTGCAACGGGTGCGTTTACTCAAGCCAGCCTGCCGATGGTAGGGCCGTTTGGTCCTAGAACTGTGTATAGCACTAGTTTGACTCATTAGCGCAGGGTTTGGGCAAATCTTTGCGATTCTCTTAAGGTCAAGTGAGGCTAAGGCCGCGAATGAGCAGCTGGAGTAAGAAAGAATAAGCCGCATCGTCGTCGTCGACAGGGGAGTCATGCTCAGGGCGAGTCTCAAACTGGACAAAGCCGTGCACAGCAGACCAGATGGACCAAGCGATTAAGCCAGGCTCATCTTTACGGATCTTTCCCGCCACCTGGCCGTAGCGTACTAGCTCTGTCATAGAGTCCAGGCAGGCCTGGGCGCTAGCACCGGCATGCCAACGCCACAGCAGGGCATAGACTCCAGGCGATGCTTTAGCGTGCTGACGGTAGACAACTCCTGCGTCATATAGGCGTTGCAAGGGATCTGTGGTGGTGACGCGTAAAAGCTTTTCCCGCAGCTGAAGAAAGCTCTCATCTATGAGGGTATTAATGACAGCTTGCTTGTCACCTATATGGCGGTAGATGCTAGCGGGAGACACCCCGGCTTTTTCTGATAGTAGCCGGATGGTGAAAGCTTCGTATCCGTCCTCTTCGATAATACGTTTTGAGGCGTCAAGTATGAGCCCCCTGATTTCAGCGGTGGGGGTGCGCTGGTTTTTTGTAGTTTTCTGGTTGGTCATCAGGTGCTTCTCCGGTGGGCTGTGCCAGCTAACAGCGATTCGTCATGTCGGTACTCATGATAGATATTTCTTTCTACTGTGGAAGAATGCTTTAGCTGTGTTTGGGCAGAGTGACCCAGCACAGCAGTGCGAATGCTAAAGACAGGCCGGAAGCAATCCAGCAGGCAGCGTGTGTGGCGCTCATGAAACTAGTTTCGATAGCTTGCTGTGCGCTGTGGCGGATGGCTACTGGTAAATGCGGCAGTATTGAATGCGCTGCCATCACAGAATCTTGAGCAGCTTTTGTTACAGCAGCTGGGATATGCAGGCTAGACAAGGCATCTGCGAGCTTGTCGGGATAGACCGAGACAATTGCGGATCCCATAACGGCCACGCCCAAAGTGCCGCCAATCTCGCGGATTGTGTCATTTACTGCTGAAGCCGCGCCGGTTGAGCTTTCTGGAACCGTGCTCATTAAAGCATCCGTTGCGGGCCCTTGAACCAGGGCGATGCCGGCCGCCATAAGCGCCATGGTTGGCACAACCGCCAACCAATAGTTGCAGTGGGCGCCAACTTGCGTAACCACAAACATGCTTGCTGAGAGGAAAACTAATCCCACTGTTACTACCACGCGGTGTCCAAAACGTTTAGCTAGCTGTGTAGCAAGCGGTGCCACAGCAGCCATAACTACTGCGAAAGGCAAGGTTGACAAGGCGGTTTTTAGTGCGCTGTAGCCGCGTAAAGCCTGGAACCATTGGGTGGTGATAAAGATGAATCCAAACAAGCAGAAGAAAGCGATGCAAATTGCGCAGGTACTGCTGGTGAATATGGCGCGGCGGAAGAGTGAAACGTCAATGAGGGGAGCTGGCGTGCGCCACTCAACTGCCGCAAACATTGCCAATACGAGTAGGGATACACAAATGCCGCCAATAACCTGCCAAGACAGCCAGCCATAAGTTGGGCGCTCAATAATTGCCCACACTAGCAGCCCTACACCGGTAACTGACAGTACTGTGCCAGGGAAATCGAATTTTTCGCTGTGGAATGTCCGTGACTCTGGCACTGCTGTCGCAATGCAAGCCAAGGCCACTACGCCAATAACTGCACACACCCAGAAAATGGAATTCCAAGCGTAGTGCTCTAGCAAGATACCGCCGATGATAGGCCCTAAAGCGATACCTACACCGGATGTGGCCGCCCATAGGCCAACAGCTAAGCTGCGGTATTTGGAATTTTCAAAGATAACGATGATCAGCGACAAGGTTGCCGGATAGATCATGGCGGCGCTGACTCCTAGCGCCACGCGCAGTGCTACCAACTGCCACAAAGCCCAGGAAAAAGCGGCGCCGGCGGAGAATAGGGTGAACCCCACCAAGCCAATCAGTAGCATCCGTCTACGTCCCCCAGCGGTCACTGAGTTTTCCAGCCGGCAGCAGTAGAGCAGCAAAACGACAAGGTGTAGGCATCTACCACCCATTGCAAATCCGTTGATGAGGCCTTTAGGGCCTCACTTAGCGTAGGGATCGCCACATTGACGATGGTGTTGTCCATTACAACCAGCAACACCACCAGGCATAGCGCAGTGAGCGCTATCCCATTTATTTGCGCGCTGCGGTCTGCTCTGCGTGCTGGAGCTAGCTGGCAGTGACTGCATAGATTGCATATTGATGTTCCTCTAATGTGAAACAACGTTATCTTTAGGGTGAAACAATACTCCTCTTTGTCTGGTGTGGTAACTGGTTGGTTAATGAAGCACGCAACAGTTAGCGGCTGTATGGTCCGACAACTGTCTTGGCAGGGCGGCTTGGAGGGCCAACTTGGCGGCCGGTTTGGCAGGCTAGTTTTGTAGGTCGGCTTGGCGGGTAGGTTTGGTATGCCGGCTTGGCAAGTAAGTGTGTAAGGCGGCAGTTTTATGCGGCGCGTCGGCACATATATAGGGCGAAGACGATATCCTTACCTTGAGGGCGGCTATCGCTGGGGTTGAGGTTAGCCTCGATCTGCCGTAATCGCTCTTAAACCCAGTAGTCGCTCGACTCCCCACGGCGTCCACAAACTTATTTCGGCCTGCCTGCAAGAATGGAAATAACAGCATGCGTAAATTGGTTGCAGCCTCGCTCAGCGTGGCTACCTTACTGGTAGCCGGCGGGTACTACACGCTGTTTGACGCTCTGGACGTGGTACCTGGGTTTGTCACTGCCGCTAGCGTGGATATTTCTCCCCGCGCATTCCCGACGGCGTCTGGCATTACTCCCGCCGCTGCTAGCGTCACTGCGCTAAACACTAATGCGCCTATCCCTGAAACTTCGCAGGTACAGTCACTGATCACTTCCCTTACCTCCAACCCAGCTATGTCTGGAGGCACCGTTGGAGTAGTGGTTAAAGACTCCCTAACCGGCAAAGACATTGCTTCCACCAACGCCAACTCCGCCATGGTGCCGGCCTCCAGCCACAAAGTTTTGACTGCCGCAGCTGCACTTAGTGCCCTGGGAGCCAGCCACCGCGTACAAACCAGCACCTATTTGGAAGGCTCCACCCTAACCCTGGTGGGTGGGGGAGATGTGCTCCTAGCTGCAGATAAGGGAGACGCTAACTCCGTCGTCGGACACGCCGGACTAGGCGACCTAGCCCGCTCAACCGCAGCTGCCCTCAAAGCCAAGGGCGTAACCAGTGTAAACGTGACCCTAGACGACACCCTATTTACCGGCGCCACCTGGCACCCCAGCTGGGACAGTGAATACAGCTCCTGGGCCACCCAGGTACAGCCGCTAATGATTGACGTAACCAGCCACTACGGCGGCCCCTACCCGGCAGACCCGGCCATGGAAGCCACCACGGTGTTCATCACCCACCTCAAAAACGCCGGTATCGGCGTGCTAGGCCAGCCCACTCGCGCCCAGCGCGGCGCCAACTCCGCCAAGGTGTCCGCAGTAGACAGCGCCACCCTGGCAGAAATCCTGGGTGTATCACTAACCACCTCAGACAACACCATGACTGAGGTAGAAGGCCGGCTCGTGGCCGTGGCCGGGGGACAAACCGCAGACTTTACCGGCGCCACCAAGGCCGTACTGGCCCAGCTCAAAAAAGACGGTTACGACATTTCCGGGGTAACCATGGATGACTGCTCGGGCCTGAGCGTCAAAAACCAGGTTAGCCCCAACCTGCTGGCCACCATCATGACCCGCGCCGCCGGTAAAGACGGGGTGGGTAACGGTCGCACACTGCTCAGTGACCTGCCGGTTTCGGCCTATAGCGGCACTTTGAAGAACCGTTTCCACAACACTTCCGCTGCTGGTTGGGTGCGTGCCAAGACCGGCTCGCTGTCAGGCGTGCGCTCCCTGACCGGCACTATTGTTACCGCCTCAGGGCGTGAGCTTAGCTTCTCAGTGGTGCTTAACAACATCCCAGACGGTCAAGAAGCAACTGCCCTGGCCGCCGTCGACGACGCCCTAATCACCCCGCTACGTAACCTCTAAACCGGCTAACTTTTACAGTTCGCCAGTTGATAAAGAGATAAACGTGACGGCCATTGCGGTGGCACAATTAGTGGCGAAAGTGGCAATCTAGTATTTCAGTGCCATATAGCGGTGGAACCCTAACTGCCGCACGCGCCAGGCGCGCAATGGCAACGTCTTCTCCTTGAACGGATAAATATGAACGTTTCTGACATGGGCACCGACCTGGACCGCGTGCTAATCACTGAGGACCAGCTAAACGAACGCCTAGACCAGATTGCCGCCGAAATCAACGTCGACTATGCCGGCCGCAACCCGCTGCTGCTGGGCGTACTCAAGGGGGCCGTGTACGTAGTCAGTGACCTTTCGCGCCGTCTGAACTTCTCTGCCCAGATGGAGTGGATGGCTGTATCCTCCTACGGCTCAGGCACCAAGTCCTCCGGCGTCGTACGTATCCTCAAAGATCTAGACTGCGACGTAACCGGACGTGACATCCTCATCATTGAAGACATCATTGACTCCGGCCTAACCCTATCCTGGCTGGTCAGCAACCTATCTAGCCGTGGCGCTAAGTCCGTTGAGATCGCCACCCTGCTACGTAAGCCCGAGGCCGCCAAGGTGGAAATTAACCCCCGCTACGTCGGCTTCGACATCCCCAATGAATTCGTGGTTGGTTACGGCCTGGACTACGCCGAGCGCTACCGCAACCTACCTTTCGTGGCCACCTTGGCCGAACACGTCTACGGAGGCTGATTAATGCCGAGCCAAAGCGAGAAAGACCCCTATAAGCGCCGTACTAAGCCCACCAAGGACTTAAAAGCAGCAGACAAGCACGAACGCGACAAGCGCGACGGCGAGAAAAAAGACGAAGGCCGACGCAAGCTGCGGCCCATGCACTTGTTCTTGCTGTTCCTGATCTTGGCGGTGCCCGGCTATTGGGTGGTCAACTCGCTGCTCGGCTACTCCACCATTGACACTTCCTCTGGCCTGGCCCTGCTCAAGAGCGCTAAGGGGGTTGAGCGCGTCACCATTATTGACGGCAACCAGGTAGTGCAGGTGCGGCTAAACCGCGACTATGTGCAAGCCCCGCGTATCGCTGGGGAAAGCGAATATAACGCAGGTAAGCGAGTACAGTTCACCTACGTCACCGCCCAGGCCAAGGAAGTTAACGAGCTAGTTCAAAAAGCCAACCTAAGGGCGGCTACGACTCGGTTGTGCCCACCACCTCCTGGTGGTCCTCATTCCTGCAAATCCTGCTGCTCTCGGCAGTGTTCCTGGGGGCAATGTGGTTTGTGATGGGACGAATGCAAGGCGGCTCCCGGGGCGGCCTGTTCTCCATTGGCCGCTCTAAATCCCAAATTGGCTCCAAAGAAATGCCTGACGTCACCTTTGACGACGTCGCCGGGGTGGATGAGGCCGTAGAAGAACTACAAGAAATCCGCGAATTCCTCTCTGAACCGGCAAAGTTTAAAGCCGTAGGTGCAAAAATCCCGCGCGGCGTGCTGCTTTACGGCCCGCCTGGAACCGGTAAAACCCTGCTGGCTAAGGCCGTGGCCGGCGAGGCCGGGGTGCCTTTCTTCTCCATGAGCGGTTCAGAGTTCATTGAGATGTTTGTGGGTGTGGGTGCTTCGCGTATGCGTGACCTGTTTGAGCAGGCCAAAGCCGCCGCCCCGGCAATTATCTTCGTTGATGAGATCGACGCCGTGGGGCGCTCGCGTGCCTCTGGCGCCACTACCGGTGGTCACGACGAAGCCGGCCAGACCCTCAACCAGATGCTGGTGGAGATGGATGGTTTTGGCACCGGCTCTAACGTGATCGTCATTGCCGCCACTAACCGCCCTGACGTGCTTGACCCGGCCCTGCTGCGCCCGGGACGTTTCGACCGACAGGTGGCCGTGGAGGCTCCTGACATGGCTGGGCGCTTAGCCATCTTGAAGGTGCACGCTAAAGGCAAGCCCATGACCGACGACGTCGACTTGGCCCTGGTAGCTAAGCGAACCCCGGGCTTTACCGGCGCCGAACTAGCCAATGTGCTTAACGAAGCCGCACTGCTAACTGCACGTGCCAACGCTCATATGATCGATAACCGTGCGCTAGACGAGGCCATTGACCGCGTCATTGCCGGCCCGCAAAAGCGCACTCGGGTTATGAATGATCACGAAAAATCTATAACCGCATATCACGAGGCTGGTCACGCCCTGTGTGCGGCGGCCGGGGCCTACTCTGACCCGGTCACCAAGGTGACGATTTTGCCGCGTGGACGCGCCCTGGGCTACACCCAGGTGATGCCCTCTGACGACAAGTACTCGGTGACCCGCAACGAGCTGCTAGACCAGCTGGTTTACGCCATGGGTGGGCGCGCCGCTGAGGAAATCATTTTTGATGACCCCACCTCGGGGGCCTCTAACGACATTGAAAAGGCCACCTCCATTGCCCGCCGCATGGTCACTGAGTACGGCATGAGTGATCTGCTAGGTACCGTGCGTTTGGGTAAGAACGACGACGGCGACGCTATGGCCTCCCTGGGCGGCCCGGGCTACTCTGAGGCGGTTTCTGCACAAATTGATGAGCAGGTGCGCGCCCTGGTAGAGAGCGCTTACCAGGATGCTTTACAGATTTTGGTGCGTAACCGTCCGGTGCTTGACCGCCTAGCCCAGCAGCTGCTGGAGAAGGAAACCATTCTTGAGGGCGAGTTGGCCCAGATCTTCACCCCGGTAGCTAAGCAGCCCAAGCGCCCGCGCTGGCATGGCGGTGAGCTGGAGGCCCTAAACGCCCAGGTGGATGCGATTGCTGACCCCGACTGGGAGCAGCTGGAGGCGCACGCCAAGGCACAAAAGCAGCTTGAGAGCGGCAGTGAGCTTGGAAGCGGAGCCGAGTCGAAGGACGCTGGCGAGCTTGAGAGCGGCGCTGAGATTGAGGCGGGCGCAGAGCTGGATGGCACCAGCGAGCTTGAAACCGAGGCTAATAGCGAGCCAGTAGCTGAGGCATATAAGAGCGAGGAGACCGGCCGTGACTAGCGAGGTAACCGGCGCTGAAACTGGGCGCTCGCAAGCTGTGCCGGAAGGTCAAGCTCTGCCGGAAGCCCAAGCAGCACCGTCGGCACTGGACCCAGACGCGCCCTTATGACGCTGAGGGCGTGCGCAAAGCCGTATATGACCTGCTGGTAGCCATCGGGGAAGACCCTGAACGTGACGGGCTACGCGAAACCCCCCAGCGCATGGCTCGCGCCTACGCTGAGCTATTTGCGGGCCTAAGCGAAGACCCCGCCCACCACCTGGACAAAGTCTTTGACGTGGGCCACGAGGAAATGGTGCTGGTGCGTGACATCCCTATGTATTCGGTGTGCGAACACCACCTGCTGCCCTTCCACGGGGTGGCACATGTGGGCTATATTCCCGGCCCTGATGGGCGCGTAACCGGTTTAAGTAAGCTAGCGCGCCTGGTTGAGGGCTACGCCCGCCGTCCCCAGGTGCAAGAACGCCTCACCGCCCAGGTGGCTGACGCCATGGTGGAGCGCCTGCACTGCAGGGGAGTGCTGGTGGTGGTTGAAGCTGAGCACCTGTGCATGTCTATGCGTGGGGTGCGTAAGCCCGGCTCCAACACGGTCACCTCAGCAGTGCGCGGCATTATGCGCAATCCAGCTACCCGCGCGGAGGCAATGAGCCTGATTTTAGGGCGCCGGGGCTAGGGACTAGTTGGGCTATATATGCGGCTACGTGAACTACCTAGATGCCTAGTACTGTGCAGTTCTTGGTGATTAGCGGTCACAGCCCATGCATATTGCAGATACACTTAAGCACGTGAGCGCGCGCCATTATCCTCAGTTACCCGGGTGTAGTCTGCCCAGCGACCGCACCTTAGTGATGGGGGTTTTGAATGTAACTCCCGATTCTTTTTCTGACGGCGGCCGCTGGTACCAGCGTGATGCGGCACTAAAGCACGCTTTAGTTTTGCTAGATGAAGGCGCCGACATAATCGATATCGGGGGCGAATCTACTCGCCCGGGCGCCGCTAAGGTGGATATTGAAGAAGAAACCGCGCGTGTTGTGCCGGTAATTGAGGCGATACTGCAGGCGCGCCCGCAGGCAGTTATCAGTGTAGACACTATCCACGCGGCCACCGCCCTGGCGGCAGTTGCGGCCGGCGCCGCCATCGTCAATGACGTTTCTGGCGGGCTAGGTGACCGGGCCATGCATCGCGCCGTGGCCAGCACCCAGGCCGCCTACATTTGCCAGCATTGGCGCGGCAACCCCCAGACCATGGACCGCCTAACTGACTACCCCGACGGCGTCGTCGCAGGCGTAATCAACGAACTGAACCAGCGCCTAGAACAAGCCCAAGCAGCCGGGCTAGCCAAAGAACGCATCATTGTGGACCCGGGTTTAGGCTTCGCTAAAACCCATGAGCAGTCTTGGCAGCTGCTTGCGGCGACGCAGCGTCTGCAAGAAGAGCTAGCGGCCCCGGTACTAATTGGGGCTTCACGCAAACGCTTTTTAACCCTGGCGGTAGCTGGCGGCACTGACACCGCTCGCGCCGCCGATCCGGCCCAACGCGACAACATCACCGCCACCACCAGCGCACTCGCGGCGCTTGGAGGGGCCTGGGCGGTACGCGTACATCAAGTTATCCCCTCGCGTGAGGCAATCGCCGCCGCGTCCCTGTGGAAGGAATCTCGATGAGCACTCCCAATACCGTAACCCTGCGCGGACTATCTGCGCGCGGCTATCACGGTGTCCTGCCCTCCGAGCGTGCCGAGGGTCAGATCTTTAGCGCTGACGTGACCTTGTTTTTGGAGCCGGGCGTGCTCGACCGGGCTGCGGCCAGTGACGACATCGCCCAGACCGTGGACTATTCACAGGTGGCTAACGCCGTGGTGGATGTTATTCACGGCGAGCCGGTGAACCTGATTGAAACCCTGGCTGACCGGGTGGCCCAGTCCGTGCTGGCATTTTCGGCGGTAGCTGGTGTGGAGGTGACCATCCACAAGCCGCAGGCCCCCTTGGAGGTGGCTTTCGACGACGTCGCCGTCACCCTGGTACGTGGGCGCACCCTAATGGCTTTGGCTGTGGCCGGACCCGACCAGATGGGTAACCTGGCTTTCACTGCCTCACCGGCCTCTGCGCTTTCGGCAGTTTCAGGACTGTCTGCGGTTTCTGGCCTATCAGCTATTTCCGGCCTAGACAGCCTCACCGGCGCCTCAGCTGCGGTCACATCCGCCGCCGTAGCCCCCACCCCGGCCTCACTGAGCGAGCACGGTACCCACCGCAGTGAGGTTGATGAGCAGGTAGCCATTATTGATGAGCCTGATGCCTTTGCTGATCCCGATGATCTAGACGACTACCTCACCGAGGTGGATGAGGACCAGCCGGCCCCGCCGCCGTGGGGTGAGCGCTCCCAGCTGCCGGTAGATGAACTGCCGGGCGAGTTCGCTAAGGCTGCTGGTGCCGGTGCAGTGGTTGCTGGTGGGGCGGCACTTACCGGTGCGGCTGCGGCAGCTGACAGTGCGGTTCGGGCTGGTTCTAGCGCCGAGCAAGACGGTGCGTTTGCTGACGGACACTTTGGTTCTGCCGACGACGCCACTGAGCCACTCACGACGTAGACACTGCACCAGCCCAGGATGAAACTGCGTCGCAGGAACCCACCGAGCACTCTGGTGAAGACTTTGCCGCTCACGGTGAGCAAGGCGAATACTCTGACGAGCAGCGCTCCCAGGACGCCGCAGGCTTTATTGGTGAGCTACGTGACATGAACGATGCTGGCCCCTCCCAGGTGCACTGGCACTCCCTGCGCACTGAGGACGGCGAGCAGCAGCCGCAACAACCCCACCACTCCTTTGAAGAGCTCCAGGCACAAGTTGCCCAGGATGCAGCTGAGGCAGCTGCAGCAGCTGCCGCGAAGGAAGCTGAGTTCAATGCTGCGGCCAGCGCTGAGCCAGCCGCTGACGGGCAATATGCTGCTTCCGCCGCCTCCGGCGAGGAAGAAGGGGAGCAAGACCCCACTCGCCTAGTCAACATCAACGAGGTTTTCCACGCTGAAGCGCCAGATGCTGAGGTCCAGGCTACGCCAGAAGAAGCACCTGAGCCGGCAGACGCCGTCGAACCTGTTGCTGAGGCTGAACACGCAGATGAAGCGGGCCAGGAAGACAGCGCATACGTTGACTTCCAGGAAACTACACCCCTAGGAACCGAGCCCTCTGATGACGACGCCAAGTACGTTGACTACCAAGAAACCGTGGCCCTGGGAACCAACCCCCAGGCTGGGGATGACTCAGAGTATGTGGATTACCAGGAAACCGTAGCCCTAGGTACCAACCCTCAGAGTGATGAGTCTGGGTCGGGCCTGTCCGTCCAGGCGCCGGCAGATCACTTCAAGACTTCCGAGCTAGGCACTGGTGGCCAGTCCGCCATGCCTGCCTACGGCCACCACCCGGTAACTCAGGCCACACCGCAGGAAGCTTTCGACTTCAACTACGAGCAAGACACTATGGTCGGCTCTAACTCGCTGATCAGTGAGCTCTTTGATAATCGCCGTGACCCCTGGCAGGATGCCAGCAATAGCTGGGTTGCCTCCCAGACTCCCACCTGGCAGGACGCTTACAAGGATCCCACTTCGCAGCTGGAACAAAACGACGCCGCCAACCAAAGTGGTGACCCGCTAGATCGTCGCCCACCCCACGCCGCAGAGTTTGTGCTCTCCCTGGGAGGCAACGTAGGTGGGGTACTAGCAGCCCTGCGCGACGCCGTCCACAAGCTGCAAGACACCCCCGGAATTGAGCTGACCGACGTCGCCCCCTTGGCCCGTACCGCCGCCGTAACCCGCCCGGACCAGGAGGCCCAGCCTGACTACCTCAACACGGTAATTGTCGGTTTAACCGGGCTTTCCCCGCGCGAACTACTGGCCGTATGCCACCGCCTAGAAGACGAGGCCGGCCGCGTACGCACCGAGAAATGGGGTATTCGCACCCTGGATGTGGACATCATCTGCTACGAGGGTGTCACCTCTGACGCCCCTGATCTGACCTTGCCGCACCCGCGTGCTCACGAGCGTGCCTTCGTGCTGCTGCCCTGGTCTTTTGCCGACAGTGAGCTGAGCCTAGATGGCCAAGACACCGCCCAACTGGCTGATGTAGCCCCCGACCGTGACGGGGTGCGCTGGTTAGCTCTGGACTGGTTGGAAACCGACAACCTGCCCACCTTGCCTACCGGCCAGTACATTGAACCGCCTTACGCTGATGAAGACAGCGATAGCAGTGAGGACCAGTCACAAGACAACGGTCAATGAAACGCACGCGGCTTCGTGTCCTAGCCTTGCTGGCCCTGCTGGGGGCCAGCTGTGGCTGGGCGATTATGAGTCTGGGGGCCCAAATAAACGGCTGGCCCCCAGCTATCGCCTTGCATGGGGGCATTGCGGCCGTAGTGGCGGCGCTAGCGATCTTGGCTTTTGGCTACCGAGTACGCCGCTATCAGCGTGACGCCAAATGGGTTAACCCCATGCGCGCGGCTTTAACGGTTAGTGCCGCGCAGGCCTGCTCGCTTACCGGTGCCCTAGCTGCCGGGGCCTATCTGGGGGCGCTGGGTTTTGCGTTAACGGGCGCTGGGCTCGCCGTTTATGATCTCGCTGCGCTGGAATACCGGGGCTTGCGCGCTGGGGTGTTTAGCCTGGATGGTAGCCGGGCTGATAGTGGAGCGTTGGTGCATTGTGGATAACTCCGACGACTCCTCAGAGCCCGGTGCTGGTGCCACCGCCTAGTTCTCTAGTTCCGACGGTGCGGCCTGGCCACCGCGCGCTAGCGGCGCGGTGAGCAACACTGGGCGGCTTTAACCCTTATGCCAGCCTAAAGCGCGGGCAATTTGAGCAATTGCTTCAAGTAGTTTCAAGTTAAAGTCCACACCCAACTGGTTGGGGATAGTGACCATAACATTGTCAGCTGCCGCGACGGCGAAGCTGGAGGCGCGACAACTCTGGTCCGCCGCCGCCGCGACAACTGGCCATTAGGTCAGCGGCTGCTGTATAGTTCAGTGCATGCTGACCATTGCTTCGCGTCTTGACGTCATGAACCGGCTCGGCCGGGCCATGGCCGACCCGACGCGCTCCCGCATCCTGATGTCCCTGCTCGACAGCCCGAGCCACCCTGCGGTGCTCTCGCGCGAGCTGGGGCTGACCCGCTCGAACGTGTCCAACCACCTGACCTGCCTGCGCGACTGCGGGATCGTGGTCGCCGAGCCCGAGGGCCGCCAGACTCGCTACGAGATCGCCAACCCGCACCTGGCCGCGGCGCTGACGGCACTGGTCGATGTGACCCTCGCCGTGGACGAGAGCGCGCCGTGCATCGACCCGGCCTGCTCGGTGCCGGGCTGCTGCGCCGCGAGCAGTTCGGGGGACGCCTCGTGAGCGCCGCCTGCGGCTGCGACGAGCCGACGACCAGCCCCGCAGACGAGGCAGAGGAGGCAGAGTGCCCGTGGTGGCGTGATCCCGGCCTGGTCGTGCCGATCCTCTCCGGCGTCACGTTCGGCACCGGCCTGGCGCTGGAGTGGTCGGGGCTGCACATCGCGGCGCTGGTCGCGTTCTGGGCGGGCCTGCTGCTGGGCGCGTACACGTTCGTGCCCGGTGCGATCCGGAATCTCGTTGTGAAGCGCAAGCTCGGGATCGCGCTGCTGATGACGATCAGCGCCGTGGGCGCGGTGATCCTCGGCTACGTCGAGGAGGCGGCCGCGCTGGCATTCCTCTTCTCGATCGCCGAGGCCCTGGAGGACAAGGCGATGGACCGCGCCCGCGGCGGGCTGCGTGCGCTGCTGAAGCTCGTGCCGGAGACCGCGACCGTGCTGCGCGACGGGACCTCCGTCTCGGTCCCGGCCAGGGAGATCGCCGTCGGCGACGTGCTGCTGGTCCGCCCTGGCGAGCGGGTCGCGACCGATGGGCTGGTCCGCTCGGGCCGGTCGAGCCTGGACACTTCGGCGATCACCGGTGAATCGATCCCGGTCGAGGTCGCGCCCGGAGAAGCGGTGTCGGCGGGCGCGATCAACAGCGCCGGCGTGCTGGAGGTCGAGGCGACCGCCGCGGGCACCGACAACTCGCTGACCACGATCGTGGAGCTGGTAGAGCAGGCCCAGGCCGAAAAGGGCGACCGAGCCCGGATCGCTGACCGGATCGCCCGCCCGCTGGTGCCCGGCGTGATGGTCCTCGCCGTCCTCGTCGGCGTGCTCGGGTCCCTGCTCGGCGACCCGGAGACCTGGATCACCCGCGCCCTGGTCGTCCTCGTCGCGGCCAGCCCCTGCGCGCTGGCGATCGCGGTGCCCGTCACCGTGGTCTCCGCGATCGGCGCGGCGACCAAGTTCGGCGTCGTCATCAAGAGCGGGGCCGCCTTCGAGCGCCTCGGCGGCATCCGGCACCTGGCCGTAGACAAGACCGGCACTCTGACCCGCAACCGGCCCGAGGTAACCGCCATCGTCGCCGCCCATGGGTTCGACGATGCGCAGGTGCTTGCTTGGGCTGCCGCCGTGGAGCAGCGCTCGACGCACCCACTCGCCGCCGCCATCGCCGCCGCGGGCCGGGGAACCCCCGCCGCGCAGGACGTGGCCGAGGAGGCCGGGCACGGCATCGGTGGCCTGGTCGACGGCCGCAGGGTGGCGGTGGGCAGTCCGCGCTGGATCGACGCCGGTCCGCTCAAGGCCCGGGTCGAGGACCTGGAAGCCGAAGGGCAGACCTGCGTGCTCGTCACCGTCGACGGCTTCCTGGCCGGGGCGATCGGCGTCCGCGACGAGCTGCGCCCCGAGGTCCCCGAGGTCGTGCGGATCCTGCGTGACCAGGGCGTCGAGGTGAGCATGCTCACCGGCGACAACTCCCGCACCGCTGCTGCGCTGGCGAAGCTGGCCGGGATCGGCGACGTGCACGCCGAGCTGCGTCCCGAGGACAAGGCTCGCATCGTCGCCGGGTTCTCGGAGACGTCGCCGACCGCGATGATCGGCGACGGCATCAACGACGCGCCCGCCCTGGCCGGGGCGACCGTGGGCATCGCGATGGGCGCGACCGGCTCCGACGCCGCGATCGAGTCCGCCGACGTCGCCTTCACCGGCCACGACCTCGGCCTCATCCCGCAGGCTCTGCGCCACGCCCGCCGCGGCGGCAGGATCATCAACCAGAACATCGTGCTGTCCTTGGCGATCATCACTGTGCTGCTGCCGCTGGCGATCACCGGCGTGCTCGGCCTGGCAGCGGTCGTCCTCGTGCACGAGGTCGCCGAAGTCGTCGTCATCGCCAACGGACTGCGGGCTGCGCGTGCCCGCAAGCAATAGGTGTTCCGTCCAACGCCATAACTCAGACATGCGCTAGCGCATGTCGACGACGCCGGTGCCCAGCTCGATCTTGTAGGTGCGCGCCCCCATGGCGGTTAGAAGCGGGAAAGGGCTGGCTTGCTGACGCGCAAAGTGGTGTACGCGCACGTAAGCCCCATCAATACCAAGCTGCTCGGCGCCCTGGGCTAGGTCAATGGCCTGTTTCTTCATAGCTGAGCCTTTCTGTTGGCCTCAGTATAGTTGAATATTAAACTAAAATAATGTGTAGGTCGACACGGCTGGAATTTCAGAGTATGAAAATGGGCGCCAGGAGCCAAAGCCATCAGGTATATATGTGGTAGTTCTAAGGAGTAGACATGTCACTTGCCCCAGCTGATATTGAGTTTCGCCCGGTTTCGCACTCGCTGATAGCGCTGCGACTGATCAACGTAGTCATTTTTATGCTGCTGCTGTTAGGTGGCAGTGCTGTAGCCGCGCTAGCAATTTCCCCGCTGATTTGGGCGGTGTTTGGGCTATTTGTGCTGATCACCTGCTGGCTACTGTGGCTAGTGCCGCGCCAGGTTAAAAACATGGGTTACGCTCTAACCGACACAGAGCTGATCTACAAGCGCGGCGCCATGTGGCGCACGGTTACCGTGGTGCCCTATGGTCGTATGCAGTATGTGGATCTAAGCCAGGGCCCACTGATGCGCATGTTTGGCATTTCTGACCTGCGCCTACACACCGCGAGCGCCTCAACTATTTCCAATATTCAGGGTCTACCCACTGGTGAAGCTGAGGCGCTACGTGAACACCTTAGCCGCCTTGGTAGCTCCCAGATGGCAGGGCTGTGATGAGTGAATTTCTGCCTGCAAACGGCTTTGATGCCTCTTCGCGTGAGCTGTTTAATCAGCGCATGCAAGCTGGCGCCCCTAAACCCATAGCGTTAGGTCAGCCCCAACGCCTGCACTGGCTGACCCCAATCCTTAAAACCTGGCAGCTAGTGTTGGCGCTGCTTGCTTTCCTGGCTTACCAGAACTTTGCAGGAAATACGTGAGCTATCTAAGCAAGCCGAAAATTACCACCTGCTTGATGATGTGGGCTTAGTGGTGCTGGTTGTGCTTGTGGGCGTGGTTGCGTTTTTGGCAATTATGGGCCTGTATGCGTATGTGTCTTGGCGGTGCATGAGCTACACCCTGGATGCTAAATCCATTACTTTGCATCAGGGCATTATTTTCAAAAATAAGCGCAGCGTATATCTAGAGCGCATTCAGTCGGTAGATATCAATCGCACCCTGGTGGCTCGCCTGCTGGGTTTGGGTACAGTGCGTATTGAAAGTGCTGGTGGCAGTGGCTCTAACCTGGATCTGTCTTATCTGAAGAACTCTGAGTTGGCTGGGATTCGCGCCCAGCTGTTGGAAGCAGCTTTTGCTGCTAAGGCTCCCCATGAGGGGGCAGCTATGGGCCAGGCTCAGATGGCTCCTGGCGCGCCGGTTCCAGGCGTGCAGCCAGCGCCGCAGCCGGGCGGTCAAATGCCGGGCCAGTATGCGCAAATGCCTCAGGTTCCTCAGATGCCGACGGCGAACGGTGTGCCTGCGGAGGCGGTGCAGGCTGCCGGGGCTCAGGTGCCGTCGCAGCCGGGCGGTCAAATGCCGGGCCAGTACGTTCAAGGTGGTCACTACACTCAGGCCGGCCAGTATGGCGCCGGTCAGTACGCTGCGGGCGCGCAGCTGCAAGAACAAACCCTGTATTCGGTCAGCACCACTAGGCTAATTGGCTCCTACCTGCTCACCCCGGCCCTAGTGGTGAGCGCGGTGGCTGTAATTGCCATCATTATTACCGGAGTTTTAGCGCTAAGCGGGGTAAGTAACGCTGGCGCCATTATGGGGGCTGGTTTTGGTGTATTTGCTGCAGCCAGCGCCATGGCCTCTAGCCTGTGGGGTCGCTTTAACCACGACTTCAACTTCTCCCTGGCCGTTTCCCGGGTAGGGCTGCGTCTGCACGGAGGCCTAACCCAAACCTATTCACGTACCTTGCCACCTAACCGCATTCACGCCGTCGAGCTAACCCAACCGTTAATGTGGCGCTTAAAGGGCTGGTGGCGTGTGGAGGTACTCACCGCCGGCGTCAGCGGCGCAAGTGAGGGCACTGATTCCACCGGTGAAAACAAAGCCAACTTCACCGCCGACTCGCTTCTGCCAGTAGGTGACTGGGGTCAAGCTCTCTACGCCCTATGGCTGGTTATTCCAGAGCTAGCCAGCGCCAACCCGCAAGCCCTGCTAAGCAACATGGCCTACGGCGTCGGCACTGCCAACCCCAGCGGCGACCACCTATGGTGCGCCCCGGGCCGCACCCGCTGGCTCGACCCGCTGCTATACAAGCGCAACGCGGTGGCCGTAACCGACACCGCCGTGCTTATCCGCGCCGGGCGCTTCAAGCGACGCCTGATTGTGCTCACCCACGAGCGCAGCCAATCTCTGGCGCTAAGCCAAGGACCCTTCGAGCGTCTAGTGGATGTAGCCAATATTAAGTTCGATATGGTGCCCGGCCCGATCAAGCCGGTGATCCGCCACCTAGACACTGGCCAGGCGCGCCAGTTGTGGGCGCACCAGGCACATCGGGCCCGCATGCGCCGCGCCGCCGAAGAAAACTGGCTAGGACGCGTCAGCACCACCCACCCCGGCCAGTAGCCAACCAGGGGCAGCGCCCCGGGCCCAGCCGTGAACTGTCACGCTGGGGTCGGGGCCTTTGCGCAATAGCCCCATATAATTGCCAGCGTGAATCAACAGCGTGCCTCACGGCTTGGCATAGGAATTATCAGCGCCGGTAAAGTGGGCTCGCCCCTAGCTAGCGCCCTACGCGCGGTAGGCCACGAAATCGTGGGTATCCACGCCGTCTCCGCCGCCTCACGCGAACGCGCCCAAGTGATGGTGCCCGGCGTGCCCCTGGCCAGCGTGGACGACATTGTAGCCAGCGCAGAGCTAGTTATTTTGGCAGTTCCCGACGACGCTCTAGCAGGCCTGGTCAGCGGCGTCGCTTCTCGCCAAGGCTGGCGCATGGGACAAATCGTGCTACACACCTCAGGCAGTTACGGTTTAGAAGTACTGGCCCCTGCCGCCCAAGCCGGGGCCATCACCGCCGCCCTGCACCCGGTAATGACCTTCTCGGGCACATCCCTAGACCTGCCGCGACTAATCGGCTGCCCCATGGCGGTGGCCGCCGCCCCCGCATTCCTACCAATCGTGCAGGCGCTCGCGGTGGAACTAGGCGGCGAACCCTTCAGCGTGATTGACAGTGACCGGCCCGTCTACCACGCCGCCCTGGCCCACAGTGCCAACCACCTAGTCACCCTGGTCACCCAGGCAATGCGTACCCTGAACACCATTGGTATTGAAGATGCCGCCGCCGTGCTGCGCCCGCTACTAAGCGCCGCCCTGGAGCGGGCCCTAAGCGAAGGAGAAGGCGCCCTAACCGGACCTATCTCACGCGGCGACGTCGGCACTGTAAGTAGCCACCTAAACGCTTTAGACAGCCTGGAGCAGGCCAAAGAGCCTGACGGACGTGACCGGGATATCCCTGCCAGCTACCGTGCCCTGGCCCGGGCAACCACCCAACGCTGTGAGATTAATAGCCAAATCACCCCTGAAGTGGCCCAGCAGCTATACCAGGTGATCGACCCGGACTAATTTGGTAGCCATGTTGCTAAGCCTGGCCCATACCCGTGAAGAACTAGCCGCCGCTATTGCCGCAAATGAGCCCAACCGCGCCGTGGTAATGACCATGGGCGCCTTGCATGAAGGCCACCTGGACCTGCTGCGCCGCGCCGGTGCGCTGGTAGGGGCCGGCGGCACCGTAGTGGTGACCATTTTCGTCAACCCCCTACAGTTCGCACCCGGCGAGGACCTGGACGCCTACCCGCGTGACCTAGAGGGCGACGTCGAAAAACTACGCACAGTAGCCGAAAATGAGCTGCAGCTAAGCCAACTAGTGGTTTTCGCCCCCACCCCGGAAGTGATTTACCCCTCGGGCACGCCCCAGGTAACCATCAACCCCGGCCCCATCGCCACCGTGCTTGAAGGCGCCACCCGCCCCACCCACTTTGGCGGGGTATGCCAGGTGGTCCTCAACCTGATGCACCTAACCCGCCCCACCTGGGCACTATTTGGCCGCAAAGATGCCCAGCAGCTAGCTATTGTGCGCGCCATGGTACGTGACCTGTCGGTGCCGCTAAGCATTGAGCCAGTTGATATCCGCCGTGAAAGCGACGGCCTGGCCATGAGCTCACGTAATGCTTATCTCACCCCCACTCAGCGCCAGCAGGCCCTGGCCCTATCTCAGGCTCTAAAGGCCGGTATTGCCGCAGCTGAAAACGGGGGCGACGGCGCAGCGGTGCGACAGGCTGCCCTGGCTTATTTGGCTAATGCTGACGGGGTTGAAGTTGATTACGTGGCCGTGGTTGGAGCTGACTCCTTCGTGGATCTAGCCGGCGCTGGCCTGGGGCTAGACCCGCAAAAATACCAGCCGGTAGCGGGGGAGCCGGCCCTGCTAGCGCTAGCCGCTAAGGTAGGCTCTACGCGATTAATTGATAACACTTTGATTACTTTGCGCTAGGCTTACTTGACCATGAAGACTCGCACCATGATGACCGGTAAAATCCACCGGGCTACCGTCACCCAAGCTGACCTTAACTATGTTGGCTCTATCACTGTTGATGCGGCGCTGCTGGAAGCAGCCGATATTTTGCCCGGTGAACGGGTAGATATTTGCGACTGCACCAACGGCAACCGCCTGTCCACCTACGTGATCCCCGGTGAACGCGGGGCCGGCGGTATCAAAATCAACGGCGCCGCAGCCCACCTAGTAAACCCCGGCGACGTCGTGATTCTGATCGCCTACGGGCAGATGGATGACGTCACCGCCAGCATGTACACCCCCCATGTGGTGTTCGTGGATGAAGCCAACAAGATCATTGAAACCGGCAACGAACCCGGCCAGGTTCCTGACAACTTCTCCGGTTTGCAATCTAGCGGCGTGAGCTTCGCCGACTATCGCTCTCAGGGTTAGAGGCGGCCGGGGCGGGCGGCTAAACTAGCGCTCGTGAGCGAAACTAACAGCGCAAGCGAAACCAAGAGCGCAGCCGAAACCCCCGTACACGAACAATTCGCCGTGCGCGCCGCCAAGCGCGAGCGCCTGCGCGAAGAGGGCTGGGACCCCTACCCGGTGTCTGTCCCGGTAACCACCACCATCGCCGCCGTGCGTGAGCGCTTCGGGGCGCTCGAAGCCGGCCAGATGGCTGACGAAAACGACCCGCAGTCCACTGTGGGCGTGGCCGGACGCGTAATCTTCCTGCGCAACACCGGTCGCCTGTGCTTCGTCACCCTCCAAGACGGCGCCGGGGTAACCCTGCAGGCCATGCTGTCAGCTAAGGCCATGCCCACCCAGGGCCACTCCTCACTGGCAGCCTTTCAAGACCGACGTCGACCTAGGTGACCACCTATTCGTACACGGCCAGGTAGGTTCCTCCCGTCGCGGTGAGCTGAGCGTATTTGCCGCCCCGCAGCTACGTGAGGGCGTAGAGGTAGCTCAGGCCACCGACGACGACGTTATCGTCCCGGCCTGGCGCATCGCCTCCAAGGCCCTGCGTCCCCCTACCCAAGACCTGGACCAACGAAGAAGGCCAAACCGTAACCCTGTCCGAAGAGCAGCGCGTGCGTCGTCGTGAACTAGACCTAATCATGCGCCCTGCCGCCCGTGACATGGTGCGTATCCGCGCCGCCGTCAACCGCTCAATCCGCGAAAACTTCTACAAGCGCGACTACATTGAGCTAGAAACCCCGATCCTGCAGGTAATTCACGGTGGGGCAGCGGCGCGTCCGTTCGTAACCCACATGAACGCCTTCGACATGGATCTCTACCTGCGTATCGCCACCGAGATCTACCTAAAGCGCGCCGTAGTTGGTGGCGTAGACCGCGTGTTCGAAATGAACCGCAACTTCCGCAACGAGGGCGTGGACTCCTCCCACAGCCCCGAATTCACCTCGCTGGAAGCCTACGAAGCCTACTCCGACTACAACGGCATGGCTGAGCTAACCCGCAACCTAGTGCAGCAAGCCGCCCGTGACGCCTTTGGTTTCAGCGAAGGCGAGGAGATCGTCACCCTGGCCGACGGCACCGAATACGACCTGTCGGGCGAGTGGGACAAGATCGACCTATACGGCTCCGTCTCTGAAGCCCTAGGTGAAGAAATCACCGTCAACACCCCTCGCGAAGAGCTAATCAAGCTGGCCGAAAAGGTGGGCCTGGAAGTTGACGACTACGCCGTAAACGGCAAGATCGTTGAAGACATCTTCGAAGAACTAGTGGGCAACAAGCTATGGCGCCCCACCTTCGTCTACGACTTCCCTGAGGACACCTCACCGCTAACCCGCTACCACCGCTCCCGTCCGGGCCTAACCGAAAAGTGGGACCTGTACATTCGCGGTTTTCGAGGCGGCCACCGCCTACTCTGAGCTGGCAGACCCGGTAGTGCAGCGTCAGCGTTTCGAAGCCCAGGCCCTAGCCGCCGCCAACGGCGACCCCGAAGCCATGGTGCTAGACGAAGACTTCCTGGTAGCCATGGAACAGGGCTTCCCGCCCTGCGGTGGTATGGGTATGGGTATTGACCGTCTGCTCATGGCCCTAACCGGCCAGGGCATTCGCGAAACCATCACCTTCCCGCTGGTAAAGCGCGTCTGAGTGTGAGCGTGCCAGCACAAACCAACGCCGACGCCGCTGCCGCCCGCAGGCTGGCGCCCCGCTGCGGATCGCCTTCCTAGGGCCCTTCGGTACCTTCACCGAACAGGCCGTACGCCAGGTAGCCAGCCCCGACGCGGTGCTACTGCCCATGACCAGCGCCCCCCAGGCGCTCGCGGCAGTGCGCAACGGGCAGGCAGATCGAGCCGTGGTGCCCATTGAGAACTCCATTGAGGGCGGCGTCAACGCCACCCTGGACGCGCTAGCCCACGGCCAGCCACTGGTGATTGTGGGGGAGATGCACGTCAGCGTGGTGTTCCAGCTGGCCGTGCGTCCGGGTACTACCCCTGAGCAGGTGCGTCGCATCGGCACCCACCCCCACGCCTGGGCCCAGTGTCGAGGCTGGGTGGAGTCCACCTTCCCTGGCGCTGTGCATGTGCCCGCCACCTCCACCGCTGCCGCCGCCCAGCTGCTCAGCCAGGGCGAGGCTGGTTTTGATGCGGCCCTGTGCAACGCGGTGTCGGTGAGCAGCTACGGCTTGCAGGCGCTGTATCAGGATGTGGCCGACAACCCCGGCGCGGTGACCCGCTTTGTGCTGGTTTCACGCCCCGGATCACTGCCGGCGCCCACTGGGGCCGACAAAACCACCATTCAGGTGGCCTTGCCGGTCAACGAGTCCGGTGCGCTGCTAACCATGCTGGAGCAGTTCGCGGTGCGCGGAGTGGACCTGTCGCGTATTGAGTCGCGTCCCCAGCGGCGATGGCCTGGGTAACTATGAGTTCTCCATTGACATCGTGGGGCACGTATCTGAAGAGCGCGTGCAGGCGGCTTTGGTGGGTTTGCATCGCCACTCGCCGTGGGTGCGTTTTATGGGTTCGTATCCGCGCATCGACGGCGTCGCTAACGTCCCAGCTGTGGGTACTTCCGACGACGCCTTCCGCAGCGCCCGCAACTGGGTTGAGGGTTTGCTGGCGGGTCGGGCCGACATTGGCCGGCGCGAAATTTAAGCGGCACAAGACTTAAGCTGCGCGAGGTTTAGCAAAGCAAAATTTGAAGCCAAATTAACGCGGCACAATAAAACTGTGGCGGTGGTTGAGTCCACCGCCACAGTGCTTTATGCCCCCAGCGTTCTGGTCAAAACCGGGTGGGGGCCGTAAACTTATGGACGGTGTCCGCATGGGCGGACGCTTCCGTTCCCAGCTAGCAGTTTTAATCTTGTGGGCAAAGCAGGGTTTGTTGGCCACGTGGGTCTGCCACGGCGGGAACCGACGGACCGCGCCACGCGGTTCCGGACGCAGCGATTTAGAAAGCTCAGCGTTAAAGCTGACTGCTGCGGGCCGGCCTAGAGCTTCGTGGCAACGTGCGCCGCAAAGCCTAGTTAGTTTTCATCTAGCAAGTGGCTGAGGGATCAGCGTCCGGCGTCGTCAAGACGTAACAATTACCAGCGCGGATAGCAAAATTTGTCAGATTCAAGCACTTAAGATGGAGAATCAGTAGTGCCTACTATTCAGCAGCTCGTCCGCAAGGGCCGCAGCTCGAAGCGCTCGTCTTCCAAGACCCCCGCGCTGAAGGCCAGCCCGCAGCGACGCGGTGTATGCACCCGTGTGTACACCACCACCCCGAAGAAGCCGAACTCCGCTCTGCGTAAGGTCGCCCGTGTGCGTCTGTCCTCTGGTATTGAGGTCACCGCGTACATCCCCGGTGTTGGCCACAACCTGCAGGAGCACTCCATCGTGCTAGTGCGCGGTGGTCGTGTTAAGGACCTTCCCGGTGTGCGTTACCACATCGTCCGTGGCGCCCTCGACACCCAGGGTGTTAAGGGCCGTGCCCAGGCTCGTTCCAAGTACGGTGCCAAGAAGGAGAAGAAGTAATGCCTCGTAAGGGTCCCGCACCTAAGCGCCCCATCGTTGTTGACCCCGTATACGGCTCCCCGGTTGTAACCCAGCTGGTTAACCGCGTACTCCTGGACGGCAAGAAGTCCACCGCCGAGCGCATCGTTTACGGTGCTCTTGAGGGTGTTCGCTCCAAGACCGATCAGGACCCGGTAAGCGTTCTCAAGCGCGCCCTGGACAACATCCGTCCTACCCTTGAGGTTCGCTCCCGTCGTGTCGGTGGTGCTACCTACCAGGTTCCGGTTGAGGTTCGCCCCTGGCCGCGCCACCACCCTGGCTCTGCGCTGGTTGGTTGACTACTCCCGCCAGCGTCGCGAAAACACCATGACCGAGCGTCTCATGAACGAGATTCTGGACGCCTCCAACGGTCTAGGCGCCGCTGTTAAGCGTCGCGAAGACGTCCACAAGATGGCCGAGTCCAACAAGGCCTTCGCTCACTACCGCTGGTAGTACAGCCATACCGACGGCGGTGGCCAGCCTGGTGAAGCTGGTGTTGGTTGCCGCTGCGGTAGTTACTTTTTAAACACAACCGAAGGACACCACCTGTGGCACTCGAAGTGTTGACCGACCTTAAGAAGGTCCGCAACATCGGCATCATGGCTCACATCGATGCCGGCAAGACCACCGTTACTGAGCGCATCCTGTTCTACACCGGTATTAACTACAAGATCGGTGAGACTCACGATGGCGCCTCAACGATGGACTGGATGGAGCAGGAGCAGGAGCGCGGTATTACCATTACCTCCGCTGCTACCACCTGTTTCTGGAAGAAGAACCAGATCAACATCATTGACACCCCCGGACACGTGGACTTCACGGTTGAGGTTGAGCGCTCTTTGCGTGTGCTCGACGGCGCCGTGGCTGTCTTCGACGGTAAGGAAGGTGTCGAGCCCCAGTCTGAGACCGTGTGGCGTCAGGCTGACAAGTACAACGTGCCCCGCATCTGCTTCATCAACAAGATGGACAAGCTGGGCGCCAACTTCGACTACTCCGTTAAGACCATTCGTGAGCGTCTACACGCCACCCCGCTGGTGATTAACTTCCCCATCGGCGCTGAGAACGAGTTCTCTGGTGTAGTTGACGTGATCGAGATGCGCGCTGTGCGCTTCCCGGAGAAGGACGCCGACGGTAAGGAAACCCGTGGCTCCGTCGTCGAATACGAAGAGATCCCCGAAGACCTACGCGACCAGGCCGAAATCCTGCGCACCGAGCTAGTTGAGGCTGTTGCCGAGACCAGCGAAGAGCTAATGGAGAAGTACCTCGAAGGTGAAGAACTCACCATTGAGGAAATCAAGGCCGGTATCCGTAAGCTGACCATTGCCGGTGAAGCTTTCCCGGTTCTGGCCGGTAGCGCCTTCAAGAACAAGGGTGTGCAGTGCGTACTGGACGCCGTCATCGACTACCTGCCCAGCCCGCTGGACGTGCCCGACGTAACCGGTCACGCGGTAGGCGACGAGGAGACCGAGCTGACCCGTCCCGCCGACGAGAACGCCCCCTTCTCCGCCCTGGCATTCAAGGTTGCCGCCCACCCGTTCTACGGCAAGCTAACCTACGTACGTGTTTACTCCGGCAAGGTAAGCCAGGGTGACCAGGTACTAAACGCCACCAAGGGCAAGAAGGAGCGCATCGGTAAGCTCTTCCAGATGCACTCCAACAAGGAGAACCCGGTCGAGACCGCTCACGCCGGTCACATCTACGCTTTCATCGGCCTCAAGGACGTCACCACCGGTGACACCCTGTGCGCCCAGAGCGACCCGATCGTGCTTGAGTCCATGACCTTCCCGGACCCGGTTATCCACGTGGCCATCGAGCCCTAAGACCAAGGGTGACCAGGAGAAGCTGTCGACCGCTATTCAGAAGCTGTCCGACGAAGACCCCACCTTCACCGTGCGCCTGGACGAGGAAACCGGCCAGACCGTTATCGGTGGTATGGGTGAGCTGCACCTGGACATTCTGGTTGACCGTATGCGTCGTGAGTTCAAGGTTGAGGCCAACGTGGGTGCTCCCCAGGTTGCCTACCGTGAGACCATCCGCAAGAAGGTCGAGAAGGTCGAATACACTCACAAGAAGCAGACTGGTGGTTCCGGTCAGTTCGCTAAGGTTCAGGTCACCTTCGAGCCGCTCGACCCGAGTGAAGTTGAAGAAGGCGAACACTACCTGTTCGAGAACGCCGTCACCGGTGGTCGCGTACCGCGTGAGTACATCCCCAGCGTCGACGCCGGTATCCAGGACGCCATGCTCAATGGTGTACTAGCTGGCTACCCGATGGTGGACGTCAAGGCTACCCTGATCGATGGTGCCTACCACGAGGTTGACTCCTCCGAAATGGCATTCAAGATCGCCGGTACCATGGTGTTCCGTGAGGGCGCCAAGAAGGCCTCCCCGGTTCTGCTAGAGCCGATCATGGCCGTCGAGGTGCGTACTCCTGAGGAGTACATGGGTGACGTTATTGGTGACCTTAACTCTCGCCGTGGCACCATCCAGTCCATGGAAGACGCCGTGGGTGTCAAGGTTATCCGCGCCCAGGTGCCGCTAAGCGAAATGTTCGGTTACGTTGGTGACCTGCGTTCCAAGACTCAGGGACGTGCCGTGTACACCATGACCTTCGACTCCTACGCCGAGGTTCCCCGCAACGTGGCCGACGAGATCATCGCCAAGGTTCGCGGTAACTGATTGTTCCTAGGGAAAGGGGCGACCACGGCAGGCAGTTAGCTACAGGCTGATCCGCTGTCCGACGTCGTCGCCCCCGCCCCCACCGCCCGGTAGGCCCCCAACAGGCCAAGTGATAACTAGAAAACCCTCTAGATCATGTCAACTAGCGCCGGGCACCCTATTCCGATAGATTCAACTCATAATTTCCTGTAGGTCTAAGCGCCCACAAGCCGGTATTATTGGCATGTCGCGTATGCGTAGATCTACCCGAGTCCAGGAGGACACAAGTGGCAAAGGCCAAGTTCGAACGTAAGAAGCCGCACGTTAACATCGGTACCATCGGTCACGTTGACCACGGTAAGACCACTCTGACCGCCGCCATCTCCAAGGTGCTGCACGACAAGTACCCGGACCTAAACGAGGAGTCCCCCTTCGACTCCATCGACAAGGCTCCTGAGGAGAAGCAGCGCGGTATTACCATTAACATCGCGCACATCGAGTACGAGACCGAGAAGCGTCACTACGCTCACGTGGACGCCCCCGGTCACGCTGACTACATCAAGAACATGATCACCGGTGCTGCTCAGATGGACGGCGCCATCCTGGTTGTGGCCGCCACCGACGGTCCGATGGCCCAGACCCGTGAGCACGTTCTGCTAGCCCGTCAGGTGGGTGTGCCCGCCCTGATGGTTGCTCTGAACAAGTCCGACATGGTGGACGACGAAGAGCTTCTCGACCTGGTCGAGATGGAGGTTCGCGAGCTGCTGAGCAGCCAGGACTACGACGGCGACAACGCCCCCGTAATCCGCGTCTCCGCTCTGAAGGCTCTGGAGGGCGACCCCGAGTGGACCAAGTCCGTTGAAGAGCTGATGGACGCCGTTGACGAGTTCATCCCCACCCCCGTCCGTGACATGGACAAGCCGTTCCTGATGCCCATCGAGGACGTCTTCACCATTACCGGTCGTGGCACCGTGGTTACCGGTCGTGTTGAGCGCGGTAAGCTCCCCATCAACTCTGAGGTTGAGATCCTGGGTATCCGCGACGCTCAGAAGACCACCGTTACCGGTATCGAGATGTTCCACAAGGCCATGGACGAGGCATGGGCCGGTGAGAACTGTGGTCTGCTGCTGCGTGGTATCAAGCGCGAGGACGTCGAGCGTGGCCAGGTTGTCTGCAAGCCCGGCTCCATCACTCCTCACACCGAGTTCGAGGGTCACGTCTACATCCTGACCAAGGACGAGGGTGGCCGTCACAACCCGTTCTACAGCAACTACCGTCCGCAGTTCTACTTCCGTACCACTGACGTGACCGGTGTTATCACCCTGCCCGAGGGCACTGAGATGGTTATGCCCGGTGACACCACCGAGATGACCGTTCAGCTAATCCAGCCCATCGCCATGGAAGAGGGCCTCGGCTTCGCTATCCGTGAGGGTGGCCGCACCGTTGGTTCCGGCCGTGTTACCAAGATCATCAAGTGAACTGATTGATCTTTAACTGATATCCCCGGTGCCCCTTGGTGGGTGCCGGGGATATTTGTATTTACAGGCAGTGTAGGCAGTGCAGGGAGTGCACAAATACAGGCAGTGCACAAATACAGGCATGGCACAAATACAGGCAAAATCATCCCTTCCCTATAAAAATTACATGGGGTTTTATAGGCAACGGACGGAATGTCAGTATTTGTGAACAGGCATGGGGATGGCAGGGTAGGCCTGGCTGGACGGTGACCTGGCTAGGGTTGGCCGGGGTGCTGGTGGGCTTGTAGCAGAGGACTGGGGTAAGCCTGGCTGGGCTGATGCTGCTGGGAAGGTTTACCAGGGTTGGTGGCCGACGGCGGTGGTGCAGGTTTTAGGGGAGACCGGCGTCGTCGTCATTTTGTTTTTCAGATACCGCTTGGCTAACAGGAGTCAGTGCCAACTAACGATGGCGCTGCTGGGGTGCGTTGGCGATGTTTAGTCCCAGCCGGCCGGGGCTGCACCAGAGGCGGGGGGAGTGGGCGACGTCGTCGATGTGGTAGGAGTTGGCGATGAAGTAGGGGTGGCGATGTGCCCGGGAGACGGATGCCCCTAGCTGGCGAAGACCAGGAGACACCTAACTGTCGGCCGAGCTTCTGAAATGTTGTCTGTTGGGCCTGCCCGTGAGTTCTGCATATTGGTTGGCTTGTCTGCCGGGTCTGCTGGGCCTGCCGGGTCTGCCGGGCCCTCCGGCTTGTTGTAATGCTGTCCCTGCTTAAATATTGTCTGCCGAAATACTGACTGCCGCAGTGCTGCCTACACTCTGAGCCTGCCCTGCCAGTCAACCCTGTCTGCCGAGCTACTTTGCCTGCCTGGCCCGCCAGCCATCTCTGCTACTTTGCCTGGCTACAGATACTGACATTTCGTCCGTTGCCTATAAAACCCCATGGAAAAATTATAGGGAAGGGATGATTTTGCCTGTATTTGATGCAGAGTGCTGGGCTTCACAAACATAAAGTGATGCAGTGCCTTAACCGCTGCGGCCTAACGCTGGTAAGTTAGAGGGGTTGCTCGGGGCTTGCCCTGCGCAGCCGCTGTATCTCGGTTGGTCGCCTTCCGAGCAATGCAGTGTTTGTCTGACGGACGCAACGCAAGTTGTGAATTCCGTGTGTCCAGACTGGTTCGCAATCCTTTTAATTACTTAATAGGGGCTTGGTGAGTCGCGGCATGCGACACGCCCGAGCGCGTGGACCGGTCGTCAAGAAGAAAGAGGTTAGGCGCCATGGCGGGACAGAAGATCCGCATCCGGCTAAAGTCCTACGACCACGAGGTCATCGACTCCTCGGCGCGTAAGATCGTCGACGTCGTAACTCGCGCTGGTGCGACGGTCGTAGGCCCAGTGCCGCTGCCGACCGAGAAGAACGTATTCTGCGTTATCCGGTCTCCGCACAAGTACAAGGACAGTCGTGAGCACTTTGAAATGCGTACTCACAAGCGACTGATCGACATTATCGACCCGACTCCCAAGGCTGTTGACTCGCTGATGCGTCTCGACCTGCCTGCAGATGTCAACATCGAAATCAAGCTCTGAGGATTGCCACACCATGACTACGCAGAACAAGAGCCGTAAGGCTCTGCTGGGCACCAAGCTCGGCATGACGCAGATCTGGGATGAGAACGGCGTCCTCCGCCCCGTCACCGTTGTGCGTGTCGACACTAACGTCGTCACCCAGCTGCGCACCGTTGAAAACGACGGCTATGAAGCCGTACAGCTTGCTTTTGGTGAGCTAAAAGAAAACAAGGTCACCAAGCCCATGGCTGGTCACTTTGCCAAGGCTGGCGTGTCCCCGCGCCGCCACGTTGCTGAAATTCGTACCTCCGTTGAGGGCCTAGAGCTAGGTCAGGAACTGACCGCTGAGGTCTTCGCCGACGGCGAGCTGGTGGACGTCACCGGCACCACCAAGGGTAAGGGTTTCGCTGGTGTTATGAAGCGTCACGGCTTCAAGGGTGTTTCCGCCTCCCACGGTGCACACCGCAACCACCGTAAGCCCGGTTCGGTAGGCGCTTGCGCCACTCCCGGTCGCATCTTCAAGGGTCTGCGCATGGCCGGTCGTATGGGCCACGCGCGCCGTACCGTTCAGAACCTAAAGGTCCGCGGCGTGGACGCTCAGAAGGGCTACATCCTCGTCAACGGCGCCATCCCCGGCCCCAAGGGTGCCGTGGTACTGGTTCGCTCCGCTGTGAAGGGAGCCTGAAAGCATGTCTGACGTAATCAACGTTGACATCGTTGACTCCAAGGGTGAAAAGACCGGCACTGCCGCTCTGCCCGCCGAGATCTTCGATGTAGAAACCAACATCGCCCTGATGCACCAGGTTGTGACTGCTCAGTTGGCTGCTGCCCGCCAGGGCACCCACGCCACCAAGACTCGCGGCATGGTCCGCGGTGGTGGTCGCAAGCCTTACCGCCAGAAGGGTACCGGTCGCGCTCGTCAGGGTTCGACCCGTGCACCGCAGTTCGCCGGTGGTGGCACCGTCCACGGCCCGCAGCCGCGTGACTACAGCCAGCGCACCCCCAAGAAGATGAAGGCTGCCGCTCTGCGTGGCGCCCTGTCTGACCGCGTGCGTAACGGCCGCCTGCACGTAATTACTGAGTTCGTCACCGAGAGCAAGCCTTCTACCAAGGCCGCTCTGAGCGCTCTACGCAACATCAGCACTCGCAAGAGCCTGATCGTTCTGGACCGCGCCGACGAACTGAGCGCCCTGAGCTTGCGTAACGCCCCTGAGGCACACATTCTCTGGGCCGACCAGCTGAACACCTACGACGTTCTCGTTAACGACGACGTCGTCTTCACCACCGCTGGCCTGGACGCTTTCCTGGGCAAGGGTGAGGAGGAGTCCAAGTGAGCCTCGAATCCAGCAAGAACCCGCGCGACGTCATCGTCGCCCCCGTGGTCTCTGAGAAGTCCTACGCCTGCATGGACCGCGGTCAGTACACCTTCCTGGTGGCGCCTTCGGCCAACAAGACCGAAATCAAGAACGCCATTGAGACCATCTTCGACGTGAAGGTGGCTTCGGTGAACACCGCTAACCGCAAGGGCAAGAGCCGCCGCACCCGTTTCGGGATCGGCAAGCGCAAGGACACCAAGCGCGCGATCGTCACGCTGCGCGAGGGGACCATTGACATCTTTGGCGAAGTAGCTAACTGAGGCTACGAGAGGTAAAGGATCGAAATGGCAATCCGTAAGTACAAGCCGACGACGCCCGGCCGTCGTGGCTCCTCCGTGGCAGACTTCGTTGAGGTCACCCGCAGCGAGCCCGAGAAGTCCCTGGTTCGTCCCCTATCCAAGACTGGTGGCCGTAACAACAACGGCCGCGTGACCACCCGTCACAAGGGTGGCGGTCACAAGCGCGCCTACCGTGTGATCGACTTCCGTCGTCACGACAAGGACGGCGTACCCGCCAAGGTCGCTCACATTGAGTACGACCCCAACCGCACCGCCCGCATCGCCCTACTGCACTACGCAGACGGCGAGAAGCGCTACATCATCGCTCCCCAACAAGCTGTCCCAGGGTGACCGCGTTGAGTCTGGCCCCGAGGCCGACATCAAGCCCGGTAACAACCTACAGCTGCGTAACATCCCGGTTGGTACCGTGGTGCACGCTGTTGAGCTGCGTCCCGGTGGCGGCGCCAAGCTGGCTCGTAGCGCGGGTACCTCCGCCCAGCTAGTAGCTAAGGAAGGCAAGTACGCTACCCTGCGTCTACCTTCCGGTGAAATCCGCATGGTTGAGGTTGCTTGCCGCGCCACCGTTGGTGAAGTCGGCAACGCCGAGCAGTCCAACATCAACTGGGGTAAGGCCGGCCGTATGCGTTGGAAGGGCGTCCGCCCGACCGTACGTGGTGTGGTTATGAACCCGGTTGACCACCCCCACGGTGGTGGTGAGGGTCGTACCTCTGGTGGTCGTCACCCTGTTTCGCCTTGGGGTAAGCCCGAAGGCCGTACCCGTCGTCCCAACAAGTCCAGCGACCGCCTCATCGTGCGTCGTCGTCGGACCGGCAAGAAGCGCTGATAGGAGCCTGATATGCCGCGTAGTTTGAAGAAGGGTCCCTTCGTCGACGAGCACCTGCAGAAGAAGGTAGACGCTCAGAACGAAAAGGGCACCCACAACGTCATCAAGACCTGGTCCCGCCGCAGCGTGATCACCCCTGACTTCCTAGGGCACACCTTCGCCGTCCACGACGGTCGCAAGCACGTGCCGGTGTTCGTCACCGAGTCCATGGTTGGTCACAAGCTGGGTGAATTCGCCCCGACCCGCACCTTCCGCGGGCACGTCAAGGACGACCGCAAGTCGCGCCGCTGACGGACCTGAAGAAGAGAGGCAAGAAACATGGAAGCTAAGGCGCAGGCCAAGTACGTGCGCTGCACGCCGATGAAGGCTCGTCGAGTCATCAACGTCGTTCGCGGCAAGAACGCGCTAGAGGCCACCAACGTGCTGCGCTTTGCCCCGCAGGCTGCTGCCGTGCCGGTGCGCAAGGTCGTCGAGTCAGCTATCGCTAACGCCCGCGTTAAGGCGCAGGCCGCCGGCGAGACCTTCCGCGAGGAAGAGCTGCTAATTCTTGAGGCTTACGCTGACGAGGGCCCGACCCTCAAGCGATTCCGTCCCCGCGCCCAGGGGCGCGCTTCGCGAATCCTGAAGCGTACCAGCCACATCACCGTAGTCGTCGGCACCAAGGACGACGCTAAGAAGGAAGGGGCCCGCTAATGGGGCAGAAGGTCAACCCGACCGGGTTCCGCCTGGGCGTCACCACTGACCACCGTTCGCGCTGGTTCTCTGACTCCAAGAAGAGCGGTCAGCGTTACCGTGACTTCGTAGCCGAGGACATCGAGATCCGCCGTCTACTGAACACTGGTCTGGAGCGCGCTGGTATCGCCCGTATTGACATCGAGCGCACCCGCGACCGCGTCCGCATCGACCTACACACCGCCCGTCCGGGTATTGTGATCGGCCGTCGCGGCGCCGAGGCTGAGCGTCTACGCGCCCAGCTAGAGAAGCTCACCGGCAAGCAGGTTCAGCTCAACATCCTCGAGGTCAAGAACCCCGAGATCGAAGCTCAGCTGGTTGCCCAGGGCATCGCCGAGCAGCTGGCCAGCCGTGTCTCGTTCCGTCGCGCCATGCGTAAGGGTATGCAGTCCGCTATCCGCTCTGGCGCCAAGGGCGTGCGTGTGCAGTGCTCTGGCCGTCTAGGCGGCGCCGAGATGAGCCGCAGCGAGTTCTACCGCGAGGGCCGCGTGCCGCTGCACACCCTGCGTGCGAACATCGACTACGGCTTCTACGAGGCCAAGACCACCTTCGGCCGTCTGGGTGTGAAGGTGTGGATCTACAAGGGTGACGTCACCGAGCGTGACTTTGCCCGTCAGCAGGCCGAGGCCGCTCCTCGTGGCCGTCGTGGCGAGCGTCGTGGACGCCGCAACGACCGTGGCCCGCGTAACAACAGCGAGCAGCGGACCGAGCAGGCGCCGGTCGCCGAGGGCGCTGCCACCGAGCAGGGAACGGAGGCCTGAGCCGTGCTCATTCCCCGTCGGACTAAGTTCCGCAAGCAGCACCGCCCGCACCGTACGGGCCTAAGCAAGGGCGGCAACCAGCTCGCCTTCGGTGACTACGGCATTCAGGCTCTAGAGCCCGCCTACATCACCAACCGTCAGATTGAAGCGGCCCGTATCGCCATGACCCGTCACATCAAGCGTGGCGGTAAGGTGTGGATTAACATTTTCCCGGACCGCCCGCTGACCAAGAAGCCCGCCGAAACCCGTATGGGTTCCGGTAAGGGTGCCCCGGAGTGGTGGATCGCCAACGTCAAGCCCGGACGCATCATGTTCGAGCTGGCTGGTGTTCCCGAGTCGCTGGCTCGCGAGGCTATGAGCCGCGCCCAGCACAAGCTCCCTATGAAGACCCGTTTCGTTACTCGTGAGGGTGGTGACAACTGATGGCTATCGGTTCCAAGGATCTTACGCCCTCCGACCTGGACGGTATGGACAACGAGCGTCTGGCTGAGGAGCTCACCAAGGCTAAGGCCGAGCTTTTCAACCTGCGTTTTGCCGCTGCCACCGGTCAGCTAGAGGACCGTGGCCGTCTCAAGGCCGTGCGTCGCGATATCGCCCGCATTTACACCATTGTGCGCGAGCGTGAGCTCGGTATCCGCACCGCGCCCAGCTCTGAGGAGGCCAAGTGAGCGAGCAGACCGCCGCTGAGGCTACCGAACGCAACCACCGCAAGGTGCGTCGCGGCTACGTAGTCTCCGACAAGATGGACAAGACCGTTGTAGTCCTGGTCGAGGAGCGCTACAAGCACTCCCTATATGGCAAGGTGCTACGTCGTTCCAAGAAGGTAAAGGTGCACGACGAGGCCAACTCGGCACACGTCGGCGACCTGGTTTCGATCATGGAGACCCGTCCGCTATCCGCCACCAAGCGCTGGCGCCTAGTGGAGATCGTGGAGAAGGCCAAGTAAGGCTGCCATGGTCGGCGGGTGGGCTGCGGCCCGCTCGCACCTGATCTGAGGGTGCGGTTCCGGTTTACCGGGGCCGCGCCCTTTTCTTTATCGACGACGGCGCCCGTTCCCTGTCTCGCCCCGCGCCCGGCGGTGCCTGGCCGTGTCCCGGCTGTGCTCGACGGCGCCCGGCGGTGCCGGGCTGTGTCCGCCTGTGCTCGACGGCGCCCGGCGCGCCGCGCTGTGCCAGCCCTGCCCCGCAGCGCTCCCCGCTCCGTCGTCGTCGTTATTGGCGCCACCTGGGGCTTTACATTAAGGGGAGGGGCACCTTACGCAGTGGTGAGCAAATGCATAGGCGACAGGTCCCCTTAGCGTCTTTTGCGCCGTCGGGCAATACCGATAAACTAGCCAAGTTGTACGTCTAGAGCTTTATGCCAGAGACCTCCACATATGTGTCTGTGTCTGGCTCTCTAGAGTCACCCTCTTGGCCTAACCCAGCCAACGGTGGCTAGTGCAAAGTACCATTGAACGTTCGGCTAGGCTCGCGTGTTGCGCGAGAACCAGCTCGACGACAGGAGAATTGTAAATGATCCAGCAGGAGTCACGACTAAAGGTCGCTGACAACACTGGTGCCAAGGAAATCCTTTGCATCCGTGTTCTCGGTGGCTCTGGTCGTCGCTATGCGGGTATTGGTGACACCATTGTCGCCACCGTCAAGGACGCCATTCCTGGCGGCAACGTCAAGAAGGGCGATGTCGTTAAGGCCGTGGTAGTGCGCACCCGCAAGGAGCGCCGCCGTCCCGACGGTTCCTACATCCGCTTCGACGAGAACGCTGCCGTAATCCTCAAGAACGATGGCGAGCCCCGCGGTACTCGTATCTTTGGCCCCGTCGGCCGTGAGCTGCGCGAGAAGAAGTTCATGCGCATCGTTTCCCTGGCCCCGGAGGTGATTTGATCCATGGCGCGTATCAAGAAGAACGACCAGGTCATCGTTATCGCCGGTAAAGACAAGGGTAAGACCGGGCGTGTACTGAAGGTTATCCCCGAAACCAACCGCGTTATCGTGGAGGGTGTCGGTCGCGTAACCAAGCACACCAAGGTTGGCCAGAGCGCCAACGGTTCCCGCACTGGCGGCATTGAGACCGTTGAGGCCTCGATCCACGCCTCTAACGTTATGCTCGTTGACCCCGAGACCAAGCAGCGCACCCGCGTTGGCTTCCGTCTTGAGGAGGGCGAGCGCCCCAACGGCCGTAAGCGCACCATCCGCGTGCGTTACGCCAAGAAGTCCGGGAAGGACGTGTGAGCATGACTGAGAAGATCACTCCCCGTCTAAAGACTAAGTACGCTGAGGAGGTGCGCCCGGCTCTGTTGGCTGAATTCAAGCACGCCAACGTCATGGAGGTGGGTGGCATCACCAAGGTAGTGGTCAACATGGGTGTGGGCGAGGCCGCTCACGACTCTAAGCAGATCGAGGGCGCTGCCCGCGACCTAGCTGCCATCACTGGCCAGAAGGCTCAGATCACCAAGGCACGCAAGTCCATCGCGCAGTTCAAGCTGCGTGAGGGCCAGCCCATCGGTGCTTACGTCACCCTGCGTGGCGACCGCATGTGGGAATTCCTGGACCGCCTGATTTCCATCTCGCTGCCCCGTATCCGCGACTTCCGTGGGCTGAGCCCCAAGCAGTTCGACGGTAACGGTAACTACACCTTCGGTCTGACCGAGCAGTCCGTGTTCCACGAGATTGAGCAGGACAAGATCGACCGCGTACGCGGTATGGACATCACCGTGGTTACCACGGCCAAGACTGACGAGGAAGGCCGCGCTCTGCTGAAGAAGCTCGGCTTCCCCTTCAAGGAGAAGTGACATGGCAAAGACCGCTCTGATCCAGAAGGCGAACCGTAAGCCGAAGTTTGCTGTACGTGCCTACACTCGCTGCCAGCGTTGTGGCCGTCCCCACTCGGTCTACCGTAAGTTCGGCCTGTGCCGTATCTGCCTGCGCGAGATGGCCCACAAGGGCGAGCTCCCGGGCGTAACCAAGAGCAGCTGGTAAATCTCTACGTCGTAGGTCCGCGAGGAAACCACGACGAGGAAAGGGCGACAGGCCCACTAATGACTATGACAGACCCGATCGCAGACATGCTAACCCGTCTGCGTAACGCCAACCAGGCCCACCACGACTCGGTGTCGATGCCCTCGAGCAAGCTCAAGGTCAAACATCGCCTCCATCCTAAAGTCCGAGGGCTACATTGCCGACTACGCCGTCGTTGACGCCGAGGTAGGCAAGACGCTGACCCTGTCCCTGAAGTACGGGGCTAACCGTCAGCGCGCCATTCAGGGTGTACGCCGCATTTCCAAGCCTGGTCTGCGCGTGTACGCCAAGTCCACCAACCTGCCCAAGGTTCTAGGTGGCCTCGGGGTGGCTATTTTGTCCACCTCCTCTGGTCTCCTAACCGACAAGCAGGCCGAGAACAAGGGTGTCGGCGGGGAAGTCCTCGCCTACATCTGGTGAGAACGGAGGATAACTAATGTCTCGTATTGGACGACTCCCCGTTCCTGTTCCGGCAGGTGTGGACGTGACCATTAACGGTCAGGACATCACTGTGAAGGGCCCCAAGGGTACCCTTTCACGTACCATCAGCGAGCCGATCTCTATCGCCCGCGCTGAAGACGGCTCCATTGTCGTCACCCGCCCCGACGACGAGCGTACCTCTCGCTCTCTGCACGGCCTGAGCCGTACCCTGATCCACAACATGGTTGTGGGTGTTACCCAGGGTTACGAGAAGCGCCTTGAGATCGTCGGTACCGGTTACCGTGTACAGGCCAAGGGTGCCAACCTAGAGCTGGCCCTGGGCTTCTCTCACCCGGTGACTGTCGAGGCTCCTGAGGGTATCTCCCTCGCTATCGACGGCCCGACCAAGATCATCGTCTCCGGCATTAGCAAGGAGCAGGTGGGCGAGGTCGCCGCCAACATCCGCAAGATTCGTCCGCCGGAGCCCTACAAGGGTAAGGGCGTTCGTTACGCCGGCGAGAACGTGCGCCGCAAGGTCGGAAAGGCTGGTAAGTGACCATGGGTTACGCTCTCAAGAGGGGCAAGGGCAAGGCTATTGCCCGCAAGATCCGCCACCAGCGTGTGCGCAAGCACGTATTCGGTACTCCGGAGCGTCCCCGCCTGGCGGTATTCCGTTCCAACCGTCACGTGGTTGCCCAGGTTATCGACGACGTTGCTGGCCACACCCTAGCCGCTGCTTCCACCATGGAGCTAGCAGGTCAGGAAGTGGAAGGCGCCAAGATTGGTGCCGCCCACCAGGTCGGTTTGCTGGTAGCCGAGCGCGCCAAGGCCAAGGGCATCGAACAGGTTGTCTTTGACCGTGGTGGTAACAAGTACCACGGCCGCGTTGCGGCTGTAGCCGAGGGCGCCCGCGAAGCCGGGCTGTCCCTATGAGCACTAAGACGACTGGAAAGCAGAGGAATATCTGATGGCTGCACCGCAGCGAGGCAGGTCCGCGTCGTCCGACGGCTCGGCCCAGCGTGATGAAAAGGAACGTCAGGGTGAGGGCCGCGGCCGCCGCGACCGTAACAATGACCGCCGCGACCGTAACCGCGGCAACGACGACAAGTACATCGAGCGCGTCGTCACCATTAACCGTGTGTCCAAGGTCGTCAAGGGCGGCCGTCGCTTCACCTTCACTGCTCTGGTAGTGGTTGGTGACGGTGAGGGCACCGTGGGTGTCGGCTACGGCAAGGCTAAGGAAGTTCCCGCCGCCATTGCCAAGGGTGTGGAGATTGCGAAGAAGAACTTCTTCCACGTCCCCATGATCCGCCGCACCATTCCGCACGTAGTCCAGGGTGAGGACGCCGCCGGCGTCGTACTCCTGCGTCCGGCTTCTCCCGGTACCGGTGTTATCGCCGGTGGTCCGGTGCGCGCCGTGCTAGACTGCGCCGGTATTCACGACATTCTGTCCAAGTCTCTGGGTTCTTCGAACTCCATCAACATCGTGCACGCCACTGTTGATGCACTCAAGCAGCTAGAGCAGCCTGAGGGCGTCGCGGCTCGCCGTGGCCTGCCCCTGGAAGACGTGGCCCCGCAGTCCATGCTGCGTGCCCGCGCCGAGGGTGAGGCTGAAAAGCGTGCTGAGGCTGAGAAGAAGGAAGCCGAGAAGGCCGCTGAGGGAGTGAATGAGTGATGGCGAAGCTCAAGATTACCCAGGTTAAGTCCGGTATTGGTGGCACTCACCGTCAGCGTGAGACCCTCAAGTCGCTAGGTCTGCGCAAGATCCGCCAGACCACTGTGCGCGAGGATTCCCCCACCGTCCGTGGCATGATCGCTACGGTGGCCCACCTGGTCACCGTCGAGGAGGTCAACTGACCATGGCAGATAGCAAGAACACCGAGCAGGAGCAGAAGGTGACCGTAGTTAAGGTTCACCACCTGCGTCCGGCTGCCGGTTCCAAGAAGGCCAAGACCCGCGTGGGTCGCGGTGAAGGCTCCAAGGGTAAGACCTCTGGGCGCGGTACTAAGGGCACCAAGGCTCGTTACCAGGTTAAGGCCGGTTTCGAGGGTGGCCAGATGCCGATGCACATGCGTCTACCCAAGCTGCGTGGCTTCAAGAACCGCAACCGCGTGGAGTACCAGCCCGTTAACGTAGGCCGCATTGCCGAGCTGTTCCCCCAGGGTGGCGAGGTAAACGTAGAGGCTCTGGTTGCTGCCGGTGCCGTGCGCGCTGGTCGTCTCGTCAAGGTTCTTGGCGAGGGCGACGTTAACGTCAAGCTGAACATCGTGGCTGACGCTTGGTCTGGCTCCGCCCAGGCTAAGGTTGAGGCTGCCGGCGGTTCTATCACCGCCCGCTGACTCAAGTTTTAAGCGCTAAGTCCTGCCCCGCTGGGATGTAAGTCCCAGCGGGGCAGTGCTTTAATTGGTGGCGCTAAGTGCCTTGAAATGGCCGTTAAGGCTTTGGCACTTGGTGTTTTGTCATTGCGTGGGCCGTTTTTAAATGTCCCACGGTATAAGATCACTACGCTAAGCGGGTTTATGATTTTGGCTTTTGGCCTGCTGGTGCAGGTAAGCTAAGCCTGCGGCGCTGCATTACTGTGGCGACGCTGCCCCCATTCACCAGGAGATGTACGAGTGCTCGCAGCATTCAAACAGGCGTTCACTACGCCAGACCTACGCCGTAAACTGCTTTTTAGCCTGTTTATCATGGCGCTATTCCGTCTAGGTTCGGTGATTCCTTCACCGGGTGTTTCGATGCGGAATGTGCGTCAGTGTATTGGCCAGTCTCAGGACGCCGGGTTGGTTTCGCTAATCAACATTTTCTCCGGCGGTGCGCTTTTGCAGCTAAGTATCTTTGCGCTGGGAATCATGCCGTACATTACGGCTTCGATTATTATCCAGCTGCTGCGAGTGGTTATTCCTCGCTTTGAGACGCTGCACAAGGAAGGCCAAGCTGGTCAAGCTAAGCTGACGCAGTACACCCGTTATCTAACTATTGGTTTGGGTTTGCTGCAGTCTTCCACGATTGTGGCGACGGCGGCTAACGGCCAGCTTTTCCGTGGCTGCACCGTGCCCGTGGTTCCGGACCACTCCATTTTGACCATGACCATGATGGTGGTCACCATGACCGCTGGTACCGGCCTGATCATGTGGCTGGGTGAGTTGATCACCGAGCACGGTATGGGTAACGGTATGAGCTTGCTGATCTTCACCTCGATTGTGGCCCGTTTCCCGCAGAACATGTGGTCCATCATTGGGTGGTAACGGTGGCTTCGGTAAGTTTGCGGTGGTGCTGGCACTGGTGCTGGCAGCTACGCTGGCCGTAGTCTTCGTGGAGCAAGCTACCAGGCGTATTCCGGTGCAGTACGCCAAGCGTATGGTGGGTAGTCGCCTCATGGGCGGTTCTTCCACCTACATTCCGATCAAGATCAACATGTCGGGTGTTATTCCGGTAATTTTCGCCTCCTCGATTCTGGCCCTGCCACAGTTGGTGAGCCAGTTCGGTAACCAGCGTGCCGGTTGGGTGCAGTGGATTGGCCGTAACCTTGGCCCCACCGACACCTTCTACATTTCGGTATATGCCGTTTTGATCTTGTTCTTCACCTTCTTCTACACCGCGATCACTTTCGACACCAAGGAAGTGGCCGACAATATGAAGAAATACAACGGCTTTTATTCCTGGTATCCGTGCCGGTGAACCGACTGAGCGCTACCTAAGCTACGTCGTCAACCGGATCACCACAGCTGGTTCTATCTACCTGGTTGTGCTGGCACTGCTGCCCACCATTGCAGTGGCTGCAATGGGACTGGGCTCCACTCTGCCCTTCGGTGGTACCACCATTTTGATTATGGTGGGTGTGGGTCTGCAGACGGTTAAGGAAATTAACTCTCAACTCCAACAACGACACTACGAGGGATTCTTGTCATGAGTGTACGCATGGTTCTGCTTGGTCCTCCCGGGGCTGGCAAGGGCACCCAGGCCGCCCGTATTAGCGAGCGCCTAAACATCCCGGCTATTTCCACCGGTGACATCTTCCGCAAGAATATTGCTGAAGGCACTGAGCTGGGTAAGGCTGCCAAGAGCTACATTGACAAGGGCGAGTACGTCCCCAACGAGGTCACTAACGGCCTGGTGCACGACCGCCTGCACTGGGACGACGCCGTCGAGGGTTTCTTGCTGGATGGTTACCCGCGCACTCTGGACCAGGTTGAGGAGCTTGAGCGTATGCTCAGCGCCGATGGCCTGAGCCTGGATGTGGCCGTGGAGATCACCGCCGACACTGAAGAGATTGTCAAGCGTCTGCTTAAGCGCGCTACCGAGCAGAACCGCGCCGACGACACCGAGCCGGTGATTCGTCACCGCATGGAGGTCTACACCGCCCAGACCCAGCCCCTGGTTGATGTCTACCGCGAGATGGGCCTGCTGGTGCAGGTTGACGGCATTGGTGACATTGACGAGGTCACTGAGCGTATCTACGCGGCTCTGTCAGAAAAGCTAGGCCGCCAGATCTGAAGCTGACTTTAAACCGCCGCAGCTAGCTACTAGGCTGGCTGCGGCGGTTTTTTGTGCTCATATGGCCCCAGCCGCTGCTGTCTAGAGTAGAAAAGAGGCGCGCGCATGTTTGGCCGCGACAAGATTCAAATTAAAACTCCCGCCCAGATTCGTCATATGCGTCAAGCTGGCCTGGTTGTGGCTGACATTCATGACGCCCTCAAAGCCGCTATTGCCCCTGGGGTGACCACTGCGCAGCTAGACGAGGTCAGCGCTCTGGCCATTGAAAAGGGCAAGGCTAAATCAAACTTCCTGGGCTACTACGGCTACCCGGCCACGGTGTGCACCTCGGTGAACGAGGAGATTGTGCATGGCATCCCCGGCCAGCGGGTGCTGCAAGACGGTGACCTGCTTAGCTGCGACTGTGGTGCCTATGTGGAGGCCGACGGCGTGCAGTGGCACGGGGACGCGGCCTTTACCGCCGTCGTCGGCAACTACGCTAGCGAAACGGACAAGTACCTAGACCGCACCACCGAGCGGGCGCTGTGGGCCGCCATTGCCGCCCTGGCTGAGGCGGGGGCTAGCGGCTGGAAGGATGCGCGTATCAACCTGATCGGTGACGCCGTTGAGTCGGTAGTTTTCGACGCCGCCCAAGAAACCGGTCACGAGCTGGGGATCGTGGAGGAGTATGTGGGCCACGGGATCGGCACCAAGATGCACATGGCCCCCGACGTACTGAACTACTCGGTCAGCTCTAAAGGCGTGAAGCTACAACCGGGCATGGTGTTGGCGATTGAACCCATGATCACAGCCGGGCGCGCTAGCAATGAGACCCTGGATGATGAGTGGACTGTGGTCACCCGTGACGGCTCACGCGCAGCTCACTGGGAGCACACTGTGGCGCTTACCCCTAAGGGCGTGTGGGTGCTGACCGCCCGTGATGGGGGAGCGGCTGGGCTGGAGCCTTTCGGCTTTGCTCCCACCCCACTGTCTGCGTGAGCACTACCACCAGTTTTTCGCTGGCGCAAGGCTAGCTTTGTATCACTTTTGAACGGTAAACTAACCCTCTGGATTCACCTATTTATGCCCTTTTCGGGGCGCTACCAACAGTAAGGGTGGTCCCGGCGTCGTCAAATCGCGGCGCTGCGTAACATCTAGCCGACGGAGGAACATGGCTAAGAAGGATGGAGTCATCGAGGTCGAGGGTTCGGTCGTCGAGGCCCTTCCAAATGCGATGTTCCGGGTGGAATTGGATAACGGTCACGTCGTGCTTGCTCACATCTCGGGCAAGATGCGCCAGCACTACATCCGTATCCTCCCCGAAGACCGCGTGGTTGTAGAGCTGAGCCCCTATGACCTTACCCGCGGACGCATCGTCTACCGGTACAAGTGACAACCCGCTCCTAGTTTTAGGAGCGGCGGAGGAAGATCATGAAGGTCAAGCCGAGCGTCAAGAAGATCTGTGACAACTGCAAGGTGATTCGTCGCCACGGCCGTGTCATGGTTATCTGCGAGAACCCTCGACACAAGCAGCGTCAGGGCTGAACCTGCGCTCAGACCGCTAAGCGGTCCGTACAGCACCTATCCCACGCGTAATAGCGCACCCCCGGTTCTCGGAGGCCGGGGCACCCGCAAAGGGGTGGAGGAATAGGTGACGACCTCCGGGAAAACACAGGAGAACCACAAAAGTGGCACGCATTTCCGGTGTTGACCTCCCGCGCGAGAAGCGCGTAGAGGTTGCACTTACCTACATTTTTGGGATCGGCCGTACCCGCGCCGATGAGACTCTCAAGGCCACCGGTGTCAACCCTGACACCCGCGTCAAGGACCTAACTGAGGAAGACCTCGTCAAGCTGCGCTCTCACATCGACGCCAACTACCAGGTTGAGGGTGACCTGCGTCGTGAGATCCAGGCTGACATTCGCCGCAAGGTCGAGATCGGCTGCTACCAGGGTCTGCGTCACCGCCGTCACCTGCCCGTGCACGGCCAGCGCACCAAGACCAACGCGCGCACCCGCAAGGGCCCCAAGCGCACCGTTGCTGGTAAGAAGAAGTAATCAGCCCCCAGTTAAACCTCACGCGAAGAAGGAATTATGCCTCCCAAGAGCCGCACTGCTGTGCGTAAGCCGCGTCGCAAGGACCGGAAGAACATTACCCACGGTCACGCTTACATTAAGTCGACCTTCAACAACACCATTGTTTCCCTAACTGACACCACCGGTGCAGTTATTGCCTGGGCCTCCTCTGGCCAGGTTGGTTTCAAGGGCTCTCGTAAGTCCACCCCCTACGCCGCTCAGCTAGCCGCCGAGGCTGCTGCCCGTCGCGCCCAGGAGCACGGCCTGAAGAAGGTTGACGTGTTCGTTAAGGGTCCGGGTTCCGGTCGTGAAACCGCCATTCGTTCGCTGACCGCTGCCGGTCTTGAGGTTGGCTCCATTACGGACGTCACCCCCCCAGGCTTTCAACGGCTGCCGTCCCCCCAAGCGCCGCCGCGTTTGATTTTTAAGTGACGACGGCGTCTTAAAGACGCTGTCGTTTCCTTACATTCCAAGCGAGACTGCCGCTTAATGTAGTCATCAATCAATTGGTAGCGACGTCATATAGCGGGCGTCGAAACTGAAAGGAAATCTAAGTGCAGATTTCGCACCGTCCTGTGCTGAGTGAAGAGGTAGTCGAGGAGAACCGCCGTTCCCGGTTCATCCTGGAGCCCCTAGAGCCCGGTTTTGGTTACACCCTGGGTAACTCGCTGCGCCGCACCCTGCTGTCCTCCATCCCGGGGGCTGCCGTGACCTCGATCCGTATCGAGGGCGTGCCGCACGAGTTCCGCACTGTTCCTGGTGTTAAAGAGGATGTCGCCCAGATTATCCTCAACATCAAGGAGATCGTGCTTTCGTCTGAAAACGACGAGCCGGTCGTGATGTACCTGCGTAAGTCTGGCCCCGGTGTGGTTACCGCCGGTGACATTACCCCGCCTGCCGGCGTCGAGGTGCACAACCCCGAGCTGGTAATTGCCACTCTGAACGAGAAGGGCAAGCTGGAGATTGAACTGACCGTTGAGCGCGGTCGTGGCTATGTCACCGCTAACCAGAACAAGGACCCTCAGGCTGAAATCACCCGCATCCCGGTGGACTCGATTTACTCGCCGGTGAAGAAGGTTTCCTACGCTGTGGAGGCAACTCGTGTGTCTTCGCGTACTGACTTCGACCGTCTGATCGTGGACGTGGAAACCAAGGTTTCCATGACTCCGCGTGACGCTCTGGCTAGCGCCGGTAAGACCCTGGTTGAACTATTCGGTCTTGCCCGCGAGCTAAACGTTGAGGCTGAAGGTATCGAGGTAGGCCCCTCGCCGGCTGACGAAAGTCAGCAGCAGGACCTGGCTATGGCGATTGATGACCTAGAACTGCAGGCTCGTTCCTCCAATGCCCTCAAGCGTGAAGGCATTCAGACGGTAGGCGAGCTGGTTGCCCGTTCCGAGGCTGACCTACTCGACATCCGTAACTTCGGCGCCAAGTCGATCCTCGAAATCAAGGACAAGCTAGCTGAGCTGGGTCTGTCCCTGAAGGGTTCTCCGGTGGACCTGGTTTCGGACGACAACTACGACGCTACCCCAACTTTCAGCGACGAGCAGGCCTGAGCCTTTACGCTCGTAAATTTTAGGAGACAATACTATGCCTCGCCCCACTAAGGGTCCCCGCCTCGGCGGTTCGGCGCAGCACCAGCGCCACATGCTGGCGAACCTGGCTACCCAGCTGTTCGCTTACGAGTCGATTGTTACCACTGAGACTCGCGCCAAGGTGCTACGCCCCTACGCAGAAAAGCTGATCACCAAGGCCAAGCGCGGCGACCTACACGCTCGCCGTACCGTGGCCCGCAAGATCACTGACGCCCAGGTTCTCAAGAACCTGTTCGACAACCTGGCTCCTCAGTTCGAGGGTCGCAATGGTGGTTACACCCGCATTGTGAAGCTGCCCAACCGTAAGGGTGACAACGCCCCCATGGCCCAGATCTCCCTGGTGCTAGAGCCGGTTGCTTCTAAGTCCATTGTGGACGACGCCGTCGCCACCGCCACCAAGGCTGCTAAGGCCGCTGTGGCTGAGGACAAGGCCGAGGAGACCACCGAAGCCTGAGCTTAACGCTAGATTTGGGGCCGACACCGCTGGTGTCGGCCCCAAGTTTTGTTTAGGGGAGTTTTTGGTTGGTGGTCTGCGGTGCCCGGCGGCTGCCGCTATTTGCCCAGGCTGCGGGGCCACTGGGTGCGCGGGGGGAGCAGCCTGTGGTGCCCGGGTGCGTGCGGGAAGGGCGCGCGGCGACCCGTTCCCGGCGCCTATACGGACGTGGTGCCCGGGTGCGTGCGGGAAGGGCCTGTGGTGCCGGGCATGCGGGGGAGCGGCGCCGTCGTCGTTAAAAAGCGGGCGTCTGGCCGAGACCTTAACTAAAATGCGCAAAGTTGATCGTTTATGTGCTTTTACGAGCAGAACTGATCGGTTAGAATTGTGCTAAGGCAATCGGACCAACCGAGGAAGTGTCAATGATGACCGAGGAGCTAAAAACCTACACCGCACAAGAGCCACAGATTCATTTTGGTACCGGTGGCTGGCGCGCAATTATTTCTGAAGGCTTCACCCAGCTAAATGTGCAGCGCGTAGCCCAAGCCTTAGCGGCGCGCATCATTTCCCAAGGGGTAGCTGACAAGCCTGTAGTAATCGGCTATGATCAGCGTTTCTTGTCGCCAGAATTTGCCTGGTGGAGCGCCCAAGTACTGGCCGCAAACGGCATTCACGTGCACCTGATCGACCGTCCAGCCCCCACTCCCATGATTATGTGGACGGTAAAAGACCTAGGCTGCGCCTACGGCATGGCCATCACCGCCTCCCACAACCCCGCAATCTACAACGGCATTAAGGTCTTTACTGCCGGTGGGCGGGACGCAGAAGTAGAAATCACCACGCCCCTACAAGACGCTGCCAACGCCTTGGCAGCAGACGACATCAAACTCATTGAGCTTAGTGAGGCTCAAGCCGCTGGGTTGATCAGCACCCAAACCTCAATGAACTGGTACATCGACTCGATCCTTGACTCGGTGGATGTGAAGGCTATTCGCCACGCCCACCTCAAGATCGTGCTAGACCCGATGTTCGGGGTTTCACGCACCTGCCTGCAAACAATTTTGATGACCGCACGCTGCGATGTGGAGACCATTCACGAGCGCCGCGACACCCTTTTTGGCGGGCGCCTGCCCTCGCCGTCGTCAAAGACCTTGCACGCCCTAGCTAATGAGGTGCTTGAGCGTGGCGCGGCTATGGGTATTGCTACCGACGGCGACGCCGACCGCCTGGGGGTTATCGATAACACCGGTAAGTTCTTGCACCCCAACGAAATCCTGGTGTTGCTCTATGAGTACCTACTGGAAGAAAAGGGCTGGCATGGCCCGGTAGTGCGCAACCTGGCTACCACCCACCTGCTAGATAGGGTGGCGCGCGCTCACGGCGAGCAGTGCTATGAGGTGCCCGTAGGCTTTAAGTGGGTTAGCTCCAAGATGGCTGAGCATGACGCCATTATTGGCGGTGAATCCTCTGGCGGTTTAACCGTTAAGGGGCATATTGCCGGTAAAGGATGGCGTATATGCGGGCACATTACTAGTCGAAATGGTGGCTAAGAAAGGCAAGCATTTAAGCGAAATCTATGCCGATATTGTGGCTAAATACGGTCAGCTGGAAATGATTGAAACCGATTACGGCTTCACTATGGAGCGCAAAGCCCAGCTGCTAGAGCAGATCTATGAGCGCCACGATCTGCCCGAGTTTGCGCAGGCGGTAGACCATGTCTCCTACCTGGACGGCTGCAAAGTTTATTTCGCCGATGACTCTTGGGTGGTAATTCGTTTCTCTGGCACTGAGCCTTTACTGCGCGTCTTTGCGGAATCTGCCACTTACGAGCAAGCACAGGGCATTATTGATCAAGTAGTGGCTTACTATCAGCTGGCCTAAACGGGCTGGCGGGGTTGCGTTGCGCCTGGCGCTTAGCGCCTGGCGCATTAGCGGCCTGATGAGTAGCGCTGGCTCGAATGGGCCGGCTGAGATTACCTGCACTATCGGGGTGGCTTGAACCGCCGGGCTGCCCCGAGAAGTAGGCACGGACCTGGTCTAAGTGGCAAGGCCTTGAGGGAGGCTAAGCGCTTAGAAGGTACCTGGACTGATCCCCCAGGTATAAGAGTTTGAATGTATCTGGTTGCATTCAAACCCGAAAAAGTAGCGGTGCTTAGCGTAATCGCTGGGTTTGTTAAGCACCTCTACTTTTCGTGTGCGAATTTAGCTAAAAATTTAGCTCGCAGAGACTATTATGTAACACACATGTACAGTTACATGATCGTTTAGGAGGTCTCATGAGCGAGTCCGAACCAAATCCCCAGGCTGTCCCTGAGCCATCTCCTGCATCGTCAGCTGCAGATGGATCAGTGTCTGCAGCCTCGGCGCCTTCAACAGATACTAGTGCCTCTAAGGCTGAGTCAACTCCAGCTGAGGGTGCAACCAAGTCGGCAGAAGCTGCGGCGTCGGCCGCGCCGGCCCCGGATGCCCCGCCGGCCCCTGCAGCTGCGGGTGGTCAGGGTGGCGCTGTACCGCCTGTTCCGGGCCAGTTTGCCCCAGCCCCGCCGGTACCTGCGGCTCCAGTGAGCCCCGCCGGCTCCCGGCGTGCCGGTTGGCATGTCAGCCCCGGCGGTTGCTTCCGCGCCTGGCGTGCCTGCAATGGCTCCGGGTGCGATGGCTGCGCAACCGGGTATGATCCCGCAGCCGGGTATGGCTCCGCAGGGCGCCCCCGGCCGGTAAACCCGCGCACTGCTGCGCGTAACGCCTACATCACCCAGTGCTTCCGCCTGCCCGGAATTATTACTTGGGTGGCGGGTCTGGTGATTACGCTGGTTGTTGCCTTTATTGTTGGTGCAATCGCCAACTCTGTGCTCACAGACCTAGCCGGTGGTTTTATGAGCCACGATGACGCGCCCAGCCTGCTGGGTCCGCTTGCCGGTATGGCTCTGGGCGGCAAGGCAGATCTGACTGCCAGCTACTCCAGCATGCGCGCTGGGGGAGCGGCTCTGCGCATCCTGCCCTCCATCGGTCACCTGGTGATTTTTATTGCGATTGCCCTGCTGGCTAAGTTCCGCCGCGCCGGTGAGATTATCCCGGTAGATATCGCGGCGGTAGCTGCCCGTGCCGGAATTGAGGCATTTGGGGTGGCCGTGGTGTCCATGGTTGTCTTCCTGATTGCTGCCGTGGATATCGAAGGTGCCCACATTGCGGCTGATCCCTTTGCGGTTTTCTTCAACACCCTGGTGTTGGTGTTCCTGGCACTGGTGGTAGGGCGTTTTGCGACCTATAAGCACCTGCTGGTAACTGGTCGTAGCTCTATTGTTTATCAGGGCATCTTTGATGCAGTAGTTATTTTTGTTGTAAGTATTGCGGTTTGCTTCCTGTTTGGGGCCGTTGTGCTGATGCTTGAGGATGCTAAGCCGGCGCTTGCCTCTGGCCATGCCCTTAAACCTGGGGGTTGTTGGCGCAGGTCTGGCTGCACTTGGCTACATTGCTACCGGTGTGAACGGTTCAGGTAAGTGGAGCGGTTCTTCGCACGGACTGGGTGACATGTCCGCGTTCGACGGCGGCGCTATCAGCCTGATGCTGGTGGCCTTGGTAGTTATGTTTATCCTGTCCACCGTGGCTGTGGCTGTGCTGCGTCGCCCCAACTACGGGCCGGTTCGTTGGCTTTACATCGCTTATGCTGCGCCGACCGCGCTGGTGCTGTGGGGTTACAGCATTTACGCTTACGCCCGTTTCTCGCTGAACATGGATGCGTTGGGTTATGGCGGTAAAGGTGACGTTGGCCTGTCTCCGGTAAGCGTCGTCAACCTGGTGATCTACACGGCGCTGGTTTCCCTGGCTGCTGAGTTTGCTCGCGTTACCTGCGTAACCTGCGTTTCCGCCCGGTGCTGGTGCCGGCTGCTATGGCTGCAGGGGCGACGCCGGCCGTGGCGGGTGTGCCCGGTGCGGTGCCGGTGCCTGGTGCAGTACCGGTGGCTGGTTCGGCTCCCGTGGTTACCGGCTCGATGCCTGCGGTTGCGCCTAGCGCCGCTACTGGTTCAGTGCCGGTAACTAACCCGGCTGCGGTGGCTATGCCCACCGCCAATGTGGCCTCTGACCAGCAGCTGCCGCTGACTGGAAGTGCTGGTGTGGCCTCTGGTGCCACCGCCTACAGCGCCCCTGGGGTGGCTAGTGCGCCGGCGTCGGCCCCAATGAACCCCTACACAACCACCTACCCGCGCGCACCGCGTAAACCGCTGAGCAAGAAGGCCAAGGTCTCTCTGGCGGCGGTGCTGGCAGTAGTGCTGGTGGTAATCATTGGCGTAGTTGGAGTGAACGTGATTAACTCCGGCCGCACCGCTGAAGAAACCGTGCGTAACTATGCCCAGCTGATTGCTGACGGTAAGTACGATGAAGCCAATAAGGTAGTGGACCCGGGAGTGGCAACTAACATGCGGATGCTGCTGACCGATAAGGCTCACGACGGCGTCAAGAATGCAGTCAAGGTGGAGTCGGTGACTCAGAAGGACACCGGCGAGAAATCTAAGCTTTCTTACGTTGAGGTTGTTTTACGCATTAACGGTGAACGCAGCTCCTACTATGTGAGTGTAAAGCAGGGCGATAACGAGTACGGGGTGTTGAAAACCTGGAAGATCATGAGCCCGCTGCTGACTAGCGCGATTAACTTCCCTGCTAGGGGTGAGGTTAAGGGCTACAAGATTGGTTCAGTTGATCTGACTGTACCGGCGCCTCAGGAAGGTGCTGCGCCAATGTTCTTCCCAATGTATCCGGGTGTTTATAACGTTGAGGTTCAGGGTAGTAACCCTCAATACGCCAAGACCTCTTTGAATAAGAAGCAGGTTGTGGTGGCTACCGATGGTAGGAGCGGTGACGGTAAGTATCTGTCGGAGTCTCAGTCAGGGCTTGAGGTTAAGGTGGAGCCTACCGATAAGCTCAAGAGCTGGGCTTTGGATCAGGTGCGCGACAAGGTTAAGTCTTGTGCTTCTACCTCAGGTACCAACATGGATCGTGACTGCCCCTTTGAGGTGCGCAGCAGGGATCTTGATGTGTTGGAGGTAAAGTCGCTGCCCACCAGCCTCGATACCTTCGAATACTCTGACTACGACCACAGGATTCGGGTGCAGGGTACCGGTACTATCACGTATAAGTACAAGGATTCCAGCTACGTTAAGTGGGATCGTCAAGACGTGGACTACGAGGTTACCGGTTACATCACCTTTGATGAAAAGGGTCAGCCACAAATTAAGTGGGGCTACTACTAAACCTCAGTGAACGCTGGTAAACCAGACTGGTAAGCCAAACTGTTAAACCAGTTGGCGGTCTGACGGTTAACCAAACCGGAGACTGACGAGCTAGTTGGTGACCTGACGTTAACCCAGTTGGTTAACCGAGCTGAGCGTTTAAGCGTGAACCTAGTTCATGTTTTAGTAGTAAGGCTTAGTTAACCAGACTGAAAGATGGCTGTGGGATGCTGTAAAACAGCATCCCACAGCCATCTTTAAGCTTGATATCAGCACATATTCGAGTTGAATCATATATACTCGTATGCATCATTAGCCTTACAATCTGAATGTTTTAATATGAGCGCTGAAAATGATCGTCTCGCTGAAGAGTCTGTAGCTGCACCGGTGGTTCCTGCTCAAGGGGTTGCGTATGCGACTATGCCGCCACGCAAACCGATGAGTAAAAAAGTCAAATTGTCGATAACGGCAGCGCTAGTTGTTGTGTTGGTGTTGGTTGTAGGCGTGGTCGCCATCAATATGATTAACTCCGGCCGTAACGCTGAAGAAGTTGTGCGTAACTATGCTCAGCTGATTGCTGATGGTAAATACGATGAAGCCAATAAGGTAGTAGATCCTGGGGTAGGAAAGTCTAAGCGGATGCTGCTAACCAACAAGGCTTATACGGGAGCTAAGAAGGCAGTAAAGGTAGTGTCTGTTACTCAACGAGAAGCTGATGAGGACACTCCTAACAAAGCCATTGTTGATGTAGTTATGTCGATTAATGGGGAATCCACTACTTACTCCCTGGGTGTGAAACAGGGGGATAAGGAATATGGACTGCTAAACCTGGAAGATTGTTACCCCTATGGTGAAGCAAGAGGTCACTCTGCCAGTTGCCCCTGCACTGAAAACTTTCAAAATTGGTTCAGTTACCTTACCTGCGCCACAGGATGTAAGTCAGCTGGAGTCATACCCTATCTACCCCGGCGTGTACAGCATTGAAGGGCAAGCTCGAAGCCCGCAATATCTCAAGGTTGGTTTGTCGGAGAAGTATTTTTCGATCTACTTCTACAATAACGGTAAATACACGAAGTATCTCAAAAATACTGCAGCAGACATTAAGGTGGTAGCAGAAGGTACCGATAATTTAAAGAAGTGGGCTTTAGAAAAAGCTGTAGAGAAGGTGAAGGCTTGCGGTTCTATGTCTGGTGGCACCAACATGGACGGCGCATGCCCTTACCAGGTGCGTGAAACTGACTTGCAGGTATTACAAGTAAAAACATTACCTACCAAGCTTGATCAGTTTGATGTGCGTGCGCAGTCTGGTGAAGTAGAAGTAGGAGCCACAGGAGCCCTTACCTTTAAAGCGAAAGAAGGTGCCTACTTCTTCCGAGACAGCAAGCTTGAAGATGTAGACTGCGGGCTTTCTGGCACGATCAGCTTCACAAACGCTGGTCAACCTATGATTGCGTGGCGCTAATGCTGCAGTGAACCTGGCTAGTTGGCTTAACCAAGCTGAGCGTTAAGCGTGAACCTAGTTCATGTTTTAGTAGTAAGGCTTGGTTAACCAGACTGAACGATGGCTGTGGGATGCTGTAAAACAGCATCCCACAGCCATCTTTAACCTTGTTTATGGAGCAAACTAAGGTGTGGTCAGCTATACTCGAATCCGTCACTATTCTAGCAATCTGGGCGTTTTGAATATGAAATCTGAAAATCGTCTCGGTAGGGAGACCAGGCGCTCGTCTGCGCCTTCATCTAGAAGGCCTGGGCGCTCAACTATGCCTCCATCTAGGGGGTCTAGTAGGAGGTCTAGGCGAGGTAGGGTGCGCGTAGCTCCGCGTAAACGATCAAGGAACAAAGCCACCATTTTGCTATTGTCGACGCTGGTGGTAATGCTAGTGCTGGTTGTAGGTGGCATTGCGGTAAAAGTAATTAACTCTGAAAGTACTCCTGAAGCTACCGTGCGCGACTACGTGCAGTTGATCGCTGACGGTAAATACGATGAAGCTAATAAAGTAGTGGACCCAGGGGGTTACTGGTACCCAGAGCGAGCTGCTAACAAGTAAGGCTTATAGTAAGATCAAAGGGGCGGTAAAATTTGACTCTATAAGCGGGTTGCAGTACGACAAAGACGATGATTCTGCAACTGTTAACGTGGATCTACTAGTAAGCGGTCATCCTATGGAAGCTGAGCTGAAGGTAGAGTCATATACAAATAATTTTGGTTTACGTAAGTGGAAGATCCTTACTCCGCTATTGGTTCAGGTGCAAATTTATAGGCATGCATATTTAAGCTCCTACAAAATTGGCTCAGCCATTGTGAATATGAAATCACAAGATCATTATGGCTCGGTAAGTTACATGATGTATCCAGGAGTTTATAACATTGAGCCGACAAGTATAAACTCCCAATATGTTAAAGTTGCGCCTAAGCACAATAAGTTTGTGGCTGTAGTTAAGTCTCGCACCAGCACTGCTGCTGTTGGAGCTCCAACCTACGTTAACTTGAATTTTGATAGTTATGCTGCCGTAGAGCCTACAGAGGCTGCAAAGGCTTGGGTGTTGCAGCAGATTCAAGACAAAGTTAAAGACTGTGGCTCTTTTGCGGGTGCCAAGCGAGATCACTCTTGTCCACTTGAGGTGCGAGGTAATGATGTTGCATCGGTGCAAGTAAAAACCTCGCCCGACCAACTGAAGTCCATTGAGTATGTTGAGAAAAACGGTCTGATTGAGGCTAAGGGTGACGCTGTAATTACAGTGAAGTATGGCTACTCTGGGCCTGCGGCTGGTGAAGTTAACGATATGGAGTACACTGCAACCGCTTCCATATCTTTCGATGAGCAAAGACAGCCAAAAATCAACTGGACTGGTTGGTAAATCGCTAAGTTAGGCCCTTCCGGCAGCTAGCATGGCTGCCGGAAGAGTTGTCTTGGACCCTGGAAGTTTTATCTCTGACCTTATTGGCGCCCCAAATAGGGGTGTGGTCAGCTATACTCGAATGCATCATTGGTCTAACAAACTGGATGTTTTGATTATGGCTACAGAGAGCGGTTGGCATACTGAAGACTTCAAGGCTCCACCTGAAGGTCTTAGACAAGAGGGGGTTCCAAAAGGAGCTCCCGCAAAATCTGCTGCCGCTTCGCGTAGGCCGTTAACCAAGAAAGCAAGCTCTGCCTAGCAGGAGCGCTGGCAGTGGTGCTGGCGCTGATTGTAGGTGTGGTTTCGGTAAGAGCGATTAACTCTGGGCGCACTCCCGAGGCTGCCGTGCGTGAGTATGTGCAGCTAATTTCTGACGGAAAATACGATGAGGCCAGCAAGCTGGTAGATCCCAGCAGTTCCAGCTCTGACTGTAAAATGCTATCTAGTAAAACTTTTAGCGGAGTTAAAGGTGCAGTCAAATTTGATTCCATAAATAATTTTAAACGTGACGAAAATTCCGACACTGCAACTGTTAATGTAGTTGTATTGGTAAATGGGCGACCCATAGAATCTGAATTGCAATTACAGTTATCCGATCGAGGAGTAAATAAGTGGAAGGTCGTCAGTCCACTGTTGGTTAATGTGCAATTTCAAGGTCACCCATATTTATATTCCTATAAAATTGGTTCAGCTGTTCTGGATGTGGGATATAGAGAAAATGTAGGTTACGGCTCGTCTATATCTTGTAAGATGTATCCAGGAGTTTATAACATTGAGGGGCAAAGCGTAAATTCCGAGTATGTTGAGATCAACTCAGTGCATAAACAGTTTGTTGCTGTTGCTATACAACATGGCAGTACCGACTCTGAAAGTGATTTTTATGCCAGTTTTGAGTTCAACAAACATTTTACTGTCAAGCCTACAGAAAAACTAAAGACTTGGGCGTTACCGCAAATTCAGAGTAGAATCAAATCTTGTGCGTCTATTTCTTATCCCAGGAAAGATAATTCTTGTCCTGTTGAGACATGGTCTCCAGTTAAAGCTCTGGAAGTAAAAACATTGCCCACCGCTCTATATTCCGTAGCTTATGTTAATGGTACTAGCCTGATCGCAGCTAGAGCTGATGGTGTAATTAGGGTGACTACTACAGGATCTGCTGGCACTTCAGGTAAAGAAATAAGTGAGACTGAAGATTTTTATTACAATGCAGTTGGTATAGTCGATTTTGATAAAGAAAGACAGCCTGTACTTAAATGGAGTGTTTGGGATGTCTGATATGAATAATGAAAATAATCGTTACCCTAAATACGTTGAGGTTCCATCTAACCGGGTCAAGCCGGCAGGTTCCTCTGGGTGGTCTGTTGCAAAAACTGCTGATGTTTTTCGCAAACGACTGAATCTGAAGCTCTGCCTGGCAGTTGTGCTAGCAATGGTACTGGTGTTGATTGCAGGTGTGGTTTCGGTAAGAGTGATTAACTCTGACCGCACTCCTGAAGCTGCTGTGCGTGAGTATGTGCAGTTGATTGCTGACGGAAAATATGATGCAGCAAGCAAGCTGGTAGATCCTGGCGCTAATAGCTATCAGCGCAGACTGTTGAGCGATAAAGCTTATAGTGGCGTTAAAGGCGCGGTTAAAGTTAACTCTATAACTGTGCAAGAGCGCAATTCGTCGACAGTAAATGTTCATGTAAGTTTGCAGGTCAAAGATAAGTATGTGAACCAAACATTGCAAGTGAAGCTAGATGAGAGTGACTGGTTGGTAAATAATTGGAAAATAGTCACCCCGTTAGTCACGCATTTGGCAATTACTCCCGAAGATGAGTTCTTCAAATCTTATAAAATAGGTTCGGTTGTTGTAGATTCCAGTCTGGAAGCTGATGGTAAATTTAACTATCTAGTATATCCTGGAGTTTATAATGTTGAGGTGCAAAGCGCTAATCCTGAATATTTTGCTATTAGTCTACCAAGCAAGCAGGTAGTGGTAGCTGACAATAACGCTGAATCTTTTAACGAATCTACTACGCAGATTGATGCTAGTGTTGAACCTACGGAGAAACTTAAGGCTTGGGCTCTAAATAAAGTTCAAGAAAAAGTTAAAAGCTGCGCCTCTGAGGCAGGCAGGCATGATTTGACGTGTCCTTTTTACTTGCGATTAGGAGAGCTTAATGAGATTGCAGTAAAAACGCTGCCAAGCAACCTGGATTCTATCTCGCTTGATAAGTATCGTAACGAATATAAGCGTAATTATGCTTTTAGAACCATCTTTGTTGTTAAAGCCACTGGCATCTATATGTCAAAACTTGTCTATAAATCTTATTCTGAGAATGGTTCTTATGCTTATAGAGCTGCGGAAGTGGAACATGTGCGAAGTGAGATAACTGGTTATATTTACTTTGATACCTCTGGGCAACCGGGAATTGCCTGGGGGTTCCAGTCTTGATGCCTCTGGGCAGCCGGAAAATGGTTGGGGGCTATTTGAGTAGCAGGTAAACCGCAAATCCGACTGCTTGGACGCACCCGAGCAGAGGCTAGCACGTCCAGATGCCTGCCCTGGCCACAGCGTGGACATGCCTGAACGGATCTGGATAGCTCAGTTAACCTAGAGGTTAATCAGATATACTCGCGTATCGTTAGCCTGACAATATGCACCTTTCTCTAGAACCATGAGCTCTCGTAGAACCCGCAGCATCTCACTTCCGGCCTGGCTTAACTGGCAGGTCTATGCGGTCGCGGCAGCTTTAGTGGTAGTGCTGGTGATAGGCGTCGTCGCCCTGCCGCGACTAATTAACCCAGTGAACACCGGCGCCGAAGCAGCCGTACGCACCTACATGCAGCTACTAGAGCAAGGCAAATACGAGGCGGCCACAGCGGCCGTGCCCGTCAAGATCCCCGGTGATACTGGGGTTAACCTACTCAAATCCCAAGCCGCTGAAGGTGCTGAAGGCAAACTCAGACTCATCTCCGTGAGCACCGGCATGGTTAGCGGCGACACCACCGCCATCACCGTTCGCTACATGGTAGGTGACGGCGCACCACAGCAGGCAGTAGTCAGCGTTAAACCCAGCAAAGTTGAGCGCCCCATTCATTGGTAAATGGGCTATTACAACCTCACTGGCTCGCAGCGTGGATATTTCCATCCCCTCAGCCGTAAACCGAGTTACAGTCGGCACCATTTCCGTCCCGCTGCCCTTAGTAGGGGCAGACAAAAACGGTTACCGTCACGTCAAAGCCCTGGCCTATCCGGGCTCATATTCCCTTATCTCTGGCACGGTAAACCCCAAATATTTAACTGCGGGCCTGGCCGTTACCCCCACCGGCCAGCGTGAACTGGTAGTTACCGAGTCCCAGCATGAGGCAACGCTTAGCGTCAACCCCACCGCTGAACTCTCACAATGGGCTCTGAGCTGGGCTCAAGAACAAGTGCGGGCCTGCGCTGAGGGTTCTGGCGGGGATGCCTGCCCCGCCCAGGTGCGTAACGTCGATGCCTCCCAGCTGACGTTGCAGTCTCTGCCCAGTCGCTTATTAGAGATCGACGGCGACAAGTTCAGTGCCGTCGGGGTGATTCGGGTTAGCGGCCTAAGCAGCCGAGACAATGGCGTGCAAGTCTCAGTAAGGATCGACGCCACCTACACCTTCGACGCCGCCGGCAACCCCCAAGCTCAGGTCATTCCCCAATAAGCCGGTTAGCGGCAGGCTTGGCGCTTGCCATAGCGGTGGCCGCTAGCGCTAACAGCAGCCGCGAGCGCCGTCGTCGTCGTAAATAAAAACCGCAGCAAGAAGCGGGCCCGCATTTAAGCGAACCCGCCAATTTAATTAAGCCAGCTGACGCCAGCGGCACTAGCTAAAGCCAGGTCAAGGACGAATTAAGCCGGCTGACGCAGGCAGTGACAGCTAAAGCCGGCGGCACCAGCTGAGGCCAGCTAAAGCCGGCAGGACAGCTAAAGCCGCAGCCTGGGGGATTAGTCGCTGGTACTAGCCAGATCCCAGCAGCGCGCCCCGCCGGTCATGCCTGCCTCATTGGGGACCACCACGACGTCCTCGCCGATCTTAGCCAGGTTAGAGGCAGTGATCCGGCGCGAGTTGCCGCCACCGAGGTAAAGACGGTCCCACACGTACATCGGTCGCAGCGCATCAACCACCAGGCGCACGCGCCGTGACCAGTGCGAATCGCCCAGGCGCAGGCGCTCATGCTCACCGATGTAGTCGTCATAGGTTAGGCCCCAGCGGATCGGGCCCTGAGAAACCTCCACGTGCGGGGCCAGGCGGCCATTATCAAAAATGGCGTTACCCAAGCCGGTCCCCAGCGTCACGATCATCTCCAGAGCCCTGGCCGGTCACCACGCCCGCGCCGGCCACCTCGGCGTCATTTAGCACCAAAGTGGGTAAATCCAGTTGGTTTTGCAAAGCCTCACGCATATCAAAGCGTGCCCACAGCGGCACCAGCTCAGGCATCACCTTGGAGCGCGGGCCAGACTTGGTGATGTAGTGCGGCGTCGTGATCACCACCCCGTGGCGGATCATGCCCGGCATACCCACGGTGATGCGATGCGCCCGTGGTAGCTGCTTGGCCAGGTCAACGATGGTTTCTACCAGGCGCTCAGGGGGGAGCGGATAAGGCGTGGGAGTGCGTAGAGCTGGCGAAATAATGTTGCCCGCGCTGTTTAATACGCTGGCTTTAATGCCGCCGCCGCCGCAGTCCACGCTCAGGGTCGTTACGTCACTCACGCCCTTACCCTAGCGCTGATGTGCTCAAATGGGTGCATGTTTGGTTACCGTGATTGCGTTGTCGAGCCGGCCAGTGGGGCCGAGGCGGGCGCCGAGCCGGCCGGTGGGGCCGAGCCGGCCGAGATGCAGATTGAGGGCGGCGGCGAGGCTGGCGGGCTGGCCGGGGCGCACCTGGAAGGCGCGTGCGGTGAGGAGGCCGCCGGTGCCGAGGCGCAAAGCCCACAGCTGGCAGCCAACCTGGCAGCAGCCCTGCGCCCCAAGGTGCGTGTGCGCATGGACCTGGCTTATGACGGCACTTTCTTTCGCGGCTGGGCCGCCCAACCTGGCCTGCGCACCGTGCAAGGGGAGCTAACCGAGGCCCTATCTACCATTTTGCGCGTCCCCGTACAACTCACCGTTGCCGGCCGCACCGACGCCGGGGTGCACGCCAGCCACCAGGTGGTGCATTTCGACGTCGACACTGAAGCCTGGCAAGCCCTAGCTGGACGCAACGGGGTCGACCCTGCCCAGGCGCTGCGACGTCGGACCCAAGCCTGCTCAAACGGGCTGCAAACCCCAAAACTACCTCGCGCCCGGAGCCGGGGCTGGTGGCGCTGGGGGAGAGCGCGGGTAACGGGGCTGACATCGTGGTGGGCGCGGTGAGCCAGGTGGGCGGCGATTTTGATGCGCGCTTTAGTGCCCTGCGGCGTACCTACCGTTACCGCGTGGCCGACGGCGTGGCGCGGCACGACCCCCGCCTGCGCTCCAGCGTGCTGTGGACTGACCAGGAGCTGGACTTGGAGGCCATGAACCGCTCGCTGCAGCCGCTGCTGGGGGAGCACGAGTTTTTGTCTTACTGCAAGCCGCGCCAGGGGGCATCCACTATTCGCAGTCTGCTTGCGGCCGCGTGGAGCCGGCCTGAAAGCGGTGTTGATGCTGGTCTGGCCGTGTTTGAAGTTAGTGCCGACGCGTTTTGCCACCACATGGTGCGGTCCCTGGTAGGGGCCACGCTGACGGTGGGGCAGGGGCGCAATAGTGAGGAGTGGCCGGCGGCGCTGTTGGCGCGGCGTTCACGAGAGTTGGCGGCCCCGCTGGCGCCTGCTCATGGGCTGACTTTGGAAGCCATCACCTACCCTGAGCCGCGCCGCTGGGCTGAGCAGGCGCAGGCCGCGCGGGTTTTGCGCACCAGCGCTGCTGATGACTAAATGTCGTGACTGAGTGGATGTGCCGGCGATGGCAGCAGGGGAGTGAAGGGTGCCGAGCGGCGTCGCCGTTGTTGGTGGCGGGGCTGAAGTATGTGTGCCAAGGAGGCGGCCCGGCGGCGTCGTTGACGGGGCATGGGTAGAGCCGTAGGCGGGGTCGCACAAAAACTGACATTTCGTCCGTTGCCTATAAAACCCCATGAATTTTTTATAGGGAAGGGATGAAATTGCCTGTGTTTGATTGCCTGTGTTTGCGTAGTGGTGGGCTTCACGGGGGTGGGTAGGCTAAGAATCTTTGACCTAGTTGTATGCCTTGGGTAAAGTAGTCATGTCTTGCAGCACGTCTGTGCGCGCTTGCGGTGCGCTCCCACTCGCCCCACGCGCTACGTGCTCCAGCAACGTTCACCTGACCACGGTGGGTTATACAAAAAGCTGTGACGCTTCAACATCAGCTAAGTGTGCCCACCGCCAAGTAGAAACGAAGGCAACCGCCCGTGCGTACGTACACACCGAAGCCCGGCGACGTCGAGAAGAACTGGTACGTCATTGACGCCACCGACGTCGTGCTGGGTCGTCTAGCGGCTCAGGCCGCAACCCTGCTCCGTGGGAAGCACAAGCCCCAGTTCGCCCCTCACGCGGACACCGGCGACTACGTCATCATCATTAACGCTGACAAGGTCGCGCTGACCAACGGTAAGGCTGACAAGAAGTTCGCTTACCGTCACTCCGGTCGTCCCGGTGGTCTGACCGCCACCAGCTACCGTGAGCTACTGGCCACTCGCCCCGAGTTCGCCGTAGAAAAGGCCATCAAGGGCATGATTCCCCACACCAAGCTTGGCCGTGCCCAGCTCAAGAAGCTGAAGGTTTACACTGGTAGCGAGCACCCGCACCAGGCCCAGAACCCTCAGGTTTTCGAGATCACCCAGGTCGCTCAGTAAGCGCTCAGCGCACGAGCCTCATAACGTAAAGGACATATCGTGGCTGAGACCACCATCGACATTGAGGTACTGGACGAGGAGAACGCTCCCGCCAGCTACACCACTGAAACCGAGACCACCGGCGAAGGCCGTGGTCAGTCCATCACCGCTCCCGGCGCCGGCCTAGGCCGCCGCAAGGAGGCCGTTGCTCGTGTACGCCTAGTGCCCGGCACCGGTAACTGGACTCTAAACGGACGCACCCTGGAAGATTACTTCCCCAACAAGCTGCACCAGCAGCTAGTGCGTTCCCCGTTCACCATCTTGGACATCGAGGGTCGCTTTGACGTGATCGCTCGCATCCACGGTGGCGGCGTTTCCGGCCAGGCCGGCGCTCTGCGTCTAGGCATTGCCCGCGCCCTGAACGAGATCGACCGTGAGGCCAACCGCGCCACCCTAAAGAAGGCCGGCTTCCTCACCCGCGACGCCCGCGCTGTTGAGCGTAAGAAGGCCGGTCTACACAAGGCCCGCCGCGCTCCTCAGTACTCCAAGCGCTGATCGCGTTTCGCGCTTTATCTGCTCACACCCCGTCACCTGTACATGGTGGCGGGGTGTGTTGCGTTTTAACTGGTTGTGGGATACTTGCCTTATTCACTGAGCTTTTGCAGGAGGAAATCAATGGCTCGTCTATTCGGTACTGACGGTGTGCGAGGCCTAGCTAACGACCTACTCACCCCCGCCCTGGCGGTGCAGCTAGGTGAAGCTGCTGCCCGTGTACTAACGGAAAAGTCGCCAGCTAAAGGCAACAAGCGTCCGCGCGCCATCGTCGGTCGAGACACCCGTGCTTCAGGAGAATTCCTAGACCACGCTATCTCCGCAGGTTTGGCGGCCTCCGGCGTCGACGTCACCCGCGTCGGGGTTCTTCCCACCCCCGCCATCGCCTACCTCACCGCCGCCCATGACATCGACCTGGGCGTTATGATCTCCGCTTCCCACAACCCCTTCCCCGACAACGGCATTAAGTTCTTCGCCCGTGGCGGCTTCAAACTGGAAGACGCCGTCGAAGACCGCATTGAAGCCCTACTCACCGCCGAGCACGAGCGCCCCACCGGCGCCGCCGTCGGCCGTGTAATTAAGGGTGAAACCGTAGCTGACCAGGCCTACATCAACCACCTGGTGGCTTCCACTGGCACTGACCTGTCCGGCCTGCGTATCGCCGTGGACGCCGCCAACGGCGCTGCCTCTAAGGTAGGCCCCGCTGCGTTGCGTGCCGCCGGCGCTGAAGTGCTGGTTATCAACGCCTCTCCCGACGGCCTAAACATCAACGCCCAGGCCGGCTCCACCCACCCCGAGCAGCTACAGAACTACGTTAAGTTCGTAGGTGCGGACATGGGTGTGGCCTACGACGGCGACGCCGACCGCTGCATGGCCGTTGACGCTGAGGGCACCTTGGTGGATGGTGACCAGATCATGGGTATCCTCGCCATTGGCGCTAAGGCTGACGGCACCCTGGCCTCCGACACCCTGGTAGTGACGGTTATGAGCAACCTGGGTCTGCTGCTGGCCATGCGCAAGCACGGTATCCGCACTGTTCAGACCGGTGTGGGTGACCGCTACGTGCTAGAAAAGATGCTCTCTGGCGGCTACGTGCTTGGTGGTGAGCAGTCCGGTCACGTCATCGACTCCATCCACGCCACCACCGGTGACGGTATCCTCACCTCGCTGCGTTTGGCGGCCCGCCTCAAGCGCTCTGGCAAGACCCTCAAGGAACTGGCCAGCGTAGTTGAGCGCCTACCCCAGTCGCTGATCAACGTCCCCAACGTGGACAAAGCACGCCGCCTCCACTAACGACGCCGTCCAGAGCGCCGTGGCTAAGGCTGAGGCCCGCCTAGGTGAGACCGGCCGTGTGCTGCTGCGCCCCTCGGGCACTGAGCCGCTGGTACGTGTCATGGTTGAGGCTGCCACTCAGGAAGAGTCCGACGCCGTCGCCGCTGAGTTGGCCCAGGTGGTTAAGGACAACCTGGCTCTGTGACGCCCTAAAACCTAGCTGCGCACTTAGCGTGCTCAACGCGCTGGCGTTCGCCGCGCTGCCGCGTTCAGGCGCCAGCGCTTGACGTCTAGTGCAGCGCTCACCGCCCTAGCAGCAATGCGTACAGCGCGCAGCTGGGCGCGGCAGAAGTGGGGTAGGCTGCCTTGGCGCTGCACGTCTGTTTGCGTCCGCGCAACCCTACTCTTTGCGCAGGCGCATATAGTCCATGTGGTGGTTGGCGTCCTTATGTAGCAGCAAGGTGGCACGGGGGCGGGTGGGCTCAATGTTTTCAATCAAATTGGGCAGATTGACGGTATCCCAAATCTGGCCGGCCCCAGCCAAAGCGACGTCGTCGTCAATATCAGCATATTTACGGAAGTAAGAGTCAGGCTGAGTAAAAGCCGTGTGCTTCAAAGTCAAAAACCGCTCCAAATACCAAGAGCGAATGTTGGCAGCGTCGGCGTCAACATAGATAGAAAAATCAATAAAGTCACTAACCGCCATAACCGCCTGGTTGTTAGAGGCACGCGGGGCTGGCTGGAGCACATTTAAGCCCTCCAGCACCAGCACGTCAGGCTGACGCACATCCACCTTACGGTCAGGTACCACGTCATAAATCGTGTGGTCATAAAGGGGCGCCTGCACCAGGGGAGCGCCAGATTTAACCGCACTAATAAAATCAAGCAGGGCGCGCCGATCATAAGACTCCGGGAAACCCTTACGGGCCATCAACCCGCGCCGCTCCAACTCGCTGTTAGGCAGCAAGAAACCGTCAGTGGTCACCAAAGACACCTTGGGGGTGGCCTCAAACCGCGCCAGCAGGTGAGCCAGCAGGCGGGCGGTAGTGGATTTACCCACCGCCACCGAGCCGGCCACCGCAATCACAAAAGGCACATGCGTAGGCTCAATCCCTAAAGTGCGCGCCACCGCCTGGCGGCGCATCTGCGTGGATTCAATGTAAGTCTCTAAAAGTGCCGATAGAGGCCGGTAAACCGCATCTACCTCAGGTAGCTCAATGGGGTCATCTAAAGAACGCAAACGTTCCAGATCGGCTTCAGTTAGCGGCAGGGGGGCGTTAGCGGCTATACGGCCCCAAGCTTCACGTTTAATCTCTATAAACGGGCTGTTCTTATGCCAGATGGGAAGCCAATCTAGGGGGTTAGCAAAATCGCTCACGGCTCTAGTTTGGCTTACAAACCAGCCAAAGATAAAGCTCAGACCTAAGCGGCCTGGGTCATATGGCCGCTACGCTGTGGGAATAGTAAGCAAACTCGCGCCTTTCAATCATTGTTTTGCGCATTAGATACATGATTCAATCAAGCTCATGTGTGGAATCGTTGGACATGTTGGACCGGTAGCGGTCCCCAGTGAACGTAGCCTAGAAGTACTACTAGATGGTCTTAGCCGCCTGGAATACCGTGGCTATGACTCCGCTGGCGTAGCCCTACTGACGGATGAAGGTGTATCCGTACGTAAGGAAGCCGGCAAGCTAGAAAACCTGCGGGCGCAGATCGCCGCCCACCCCTTGGCCCCGGCCACCGCCGGTATTGGTCACACCCGTTGGGCCACCCACGGCAGCCCCACTGCCGCTAACGCCCACCCGCATGTGGCCGGACACATCGCCCTGGCACACAACGGCATCATTGAAAACTTCCGTCCCCTGCGTGAAGAGGTAGAAAGCCTCGGGCGCACCCTACTATCCCAAACTGACTCTGAAGTTGTTGCCCACCTGCTAGACATCGCCTACAGCGCCCTGCGTGAAGCCAACCCCGCTGGCGACCCGGCCCTGCAGCTGCGTGAAGCCATGGCCCAGGTGACCCCGCGCCTGGAGGGCACCTACGCCCTGCTAGCCATCACCGCCGACGCCCCCGGCACTATCGTGGCCGCGCGTCGCTCCTCCCCGCTGGTTTTGGGTGTGGGCGAGGGCGAAAACTTCGTTGGTTCCGACGTCGCCGCTTTCGTAGCCTTCACCAAGCAGGCCGTGGAGGTGGACGACAACCAGATCGTGCTGATCACCGCCGCTGGCATTGAAATTACCGACGCCGCCGGCCAGGTAGTGACCGAGCCGCACGGCTGGGAGGTCACCTGGGACGCCTCCGCCGCCGTCAAGGGCGGTTACGACACCTTCATGAACAAAGGAAATCACGACCAGCCCACCGCCGTGGCCGACACGCTGCGTGGCCGCATGGACGACGCCGGCGAGCTGCAGCTAGACGAAATGCGTATCGACCCCTCGAGTGCTGCGCAGCGTGGACAAGATCATCGTGGTTGCTTGCGGCACCGCCGCCTACGCCGGACACGTAGCCAAGTACGCCATTGAGCACTGGTGCCGTATCCCGGTAGAAATCGAGCTCGCCCACGAGTTCCGCTACCGCGACCCGATCGTAAACGAAAAAACCCTAACCGTTGCCATCAGCCAGTCCGGTGAAACCATGGACACCATCCAGGCTGTGCGTCACGCCCGCGAACAGGGCTCGCGCGTACTGGCAATCGTTAACACCTACGGCTCTACCATTGCCCGTGAAGCCGACGCCGTGCTCTACACCCACGCCGGCCCCGAGGTGGCCGTAGCCTCCACTAAGGCATTCCTGGCCCAGATCACCGCCTGCTACCTGCTGGGTCTATACCTGGCCCAGCTGCGCGGCAACAAGTGGCCTGAAGAGGTGGCTGACTACCTGGCTAACCTGTCCGCCATGCCTGAGCGCATCCAGCGCTTCCTAGATGAGAGCGAAGAGCAGGTGCGCGCCCTGGGCCGCGAACTAGCTGACAACAACTCCTTCCTGTTCCTGGGCCGCCACGTGGGCTACCCGGTAGCCCTAGAGGGCGCCCTCAAGCTCAAGGAACTGGCTTATGTGCACGCCGAAGGCTTTGCCGCCGGCGAGCTCAAGCACGGCCCTATCGCCCTGGTAGAGGAAGGCCTGCCGGTATTCGTGATTGTGCCTACCCCGCGCCGCCCTGTGCTGCACGACAAGGTCATCTCCAACATTGAGGAGATTCGCGCTCGCGGTGCCCGCACCATTGTGATCGCTGAGGAAGAAGACCACGCTGTGGACGCCTTCGCTCACGATGTGATCCGTGTGCCCGCCGCCCCCACCTTGATGATGCCGCTGCTGAGCGTGGTGCCGTTGCAGGTGTTCGCCTCCGCTTTGGCTCAGGCTAAGGGCTATGACGTGGACCAGCCGCGTAACCTGGCCAAGTCGGTAACGGTGGAGTAATACCGCTAGACTCAAGGCATGTATAGCGGCATCGATGTGGTGGATATTGAACGCTTTAGTGACCGTATCGAGGCTAATGCCGCTTTAATGCAGCGTTTGTTTAGCGCTGACGAACTTAATAGTTGCAAGGGCGCGCTGCCTTCTTTGGCGGCGCGCTTTTGCGCTAAAGAGGCGGCCTTGAAGGTGCTGGGTCAGGCCGACGTCGTCGCCCGCGCTGACCTGCTTTGGTAGCGGCGACGGCGCTGGGTGGCGCTGAGGTTTCTGGGCTCGACGACGGCGCTGGCTGTGGCAGGGCTGAATTTTCGCGATATTGAGGTCACCAGCCGTCCCGGTCAGGCCCCCCAACTGCGCCTACACGGCCAGGTGGCGGCGTGGGCGCGGCGTTTAGGGCTGCATAGTTGGCGCGTGAGCCTAGCCCACGACAAAGGTAGCCATGGCCCAAGTTTGGGCTAGTGGTGGCCCGGCAGAAGGCTGTAAGGTCAGCTCGCATGACGCCACCTTGGCCCGCTACCTGCTCAAACCCGAGGCTGACAGTCACAAATACTCACGCGGCGTGGTGCGCATAATCGCTGGCTCGCAGCGTTTTCCTGGCGCCGGGCTGCTATGTGTGGCCGGAGCCAGCCATAGTGGGGTGGGCATGATCCGCCTAAACGCCCCTGAGCGCGTAGAAAACCTGGTGCTAGCCGCCCATCCGCAAATTGTTCCTGATGGCCCGGTCTTAACCGGAGCCTGCGACGCCCTAGTGCTGGGCCCGGGGCTGGACGCCCAGAAGGCAGATTGGGAGGCGCTGGCCCAGTTGCTAGAAAACACCCCGGCAGTAATTGACGCCAGCGCCCTAGAACCAGTTTGCGCCCTGGTTAAAGAGGGCAAACTACGCCTGCGTGCTCATCACATCCTCACGCCTCATGACGGGGAATTGGCTCGCTGCCTAAACCTGTTCGCGGGCACGGATACAGATAAAAACTGCAGGTGAAATTGCGGGAAAACTGGCAGACAAGGCGGATAAACCCCTTGGCAAGTTTGCTTCTCAAACTAGCCCCGCGTTGCAGCGGCGCATCCAGGAGCCCAGCAACTGGCGGCATTAACCGGGGCCTGCGTGCTAGCTAAAGGCAATCGCACCGTGGTGGTAGACGCCAAGGCCCAAGTCCACCCCCTGCCTGCGGCCACGCCCTGGCTGGCTACCGCCGGTAGTGGGGACGTACTGGCGGGTCTGATGGGTGGCTTGCTGGCCCTAAACGTACGCGCCGGCGCGGGGCATGTGGGCACCACAGTCGCTTTCAGGCAGTGCTACTAGTGCCGACGCCGCTGGGACCAGTCAGCAGTCTGCTGACGCTCAGGGGCCAGGGCACCACTGTCGCTAGTGCCGCTGCCCTGGCCCCCGAAATTGCGCAGCTGGCCGCGCGCCTACACGCCCTAGCCGGACAACTGGCCGCTGAAGCACCGGCCCAAAGCCCACCTACGCAACCGGACCAAAGTCCGCCGGCGTCGTCGTCGGCCATCCCATAACCGCCCCAGAAATAGCCGCAGCCATCCCCAATGCCTGGGCCCTCTACGCCAGTGCTGCAGCAAACTGAGCTGATGGCGGCTAAAAGTGGGACAATAGCGCCGTGACTGAGCAACCTAGTAGCTATCAAATTCCTTGGACGGGAGCACAAACCGCCCGCGCCATTATCGATCTCGACGCCCTAGCCGCCAATGTGGCCCAACTTCGTAAGTTTCACGGCGGGACTTGGATGGCTATCCTCAAAGCCAACGCCTACGGACACGGCCTAGGCCCCATGGCACTAGCCTGTATGCGTCAAGGCGCCACCTGGTTGGGCGTGGCACAGTTGCACGAAGCCCTGCGCCTGCGTGAATACCTCGACGCCGCCGGGGTAAAGCCGGTAGATGCAGCCCAGCTAGCCCAAAACCCGGCCCTGGCTACTGCCCAAACTCCCAGGATTTTCACCTGGATCATGCCGCCGGTCAGTGCGCAAGAAGCTGCTCAGGCAGACTCGGGCCTACGCCAGGCGCTACGAGCCCAGCTAGACCTATCAGCCTCCACCGTGGAAGTTTTGCAGGCCATCATCGCCGCCGCCAAAGCTGAAGGCAAAGTGCGCCTACGTGCACCTAAAGGTGGACACCGGCATGGCCCGCGCTGGCGCCAACCTAGAAGACCTAGCTGACCTGGCCCAATGTGCCGCCCAAGGCCAAAGCCAGGGACACATTAAGGTAGTGGCGCTATGGTCGCACCTAGCCCGCGCAGACGAAATCCTCATCCCGGCCACCGGCCAGCAGCTAGAACGCTACCGTCAAGGCCTACAAATCCTGGCCGACGCCGGCATTGACGTGCCCGTGCGCCACCTGGCGGCCACCGCCGGCACCCTGTGGCACCCCGACACCGCCGCCCTAGACATGGACCGCTTCGGTATTGGTCTATACGGTCTAAGCCCCGACCACACCGTGGCCCGCGCCCAGGATCTAGGTCTACACCCAATCATGCGTCTAGAAGCCCGCCTCACCCAGGTCAAGCACATCAAAGCCGGCCAAGGCGTCTCCTACGGCGCCACCTGGCAGGCCCCCACCGACCGCTGGGTAGGGCTAGTGCCGCTAGGCTACGGCGACGGCATTTTGCGTAGCGCCTCCGACCGCGCCCCCATCCTGGTTGGCAAACAACGCACCCACATTGTTGGGCGCGTATGCATGGATCAAGTTATTGTAGACCTAGGTCCCACCAGCAACCCGGACGGCACCCCCCGACCCGCCCCCGCGCGAGCTGGCGACCTAGCCATCCTCTTCGGCGATCCCGCTCCCTTAAACGGCCCGGCTAACCCGGCCATCCCCACCGCTGAAGACTGGGCTACCGCCTGCGGCACCATCTCCTATGAGGTGGTCACTCAGCTACGCGGCGCCCACCTACCGCGCTACTACGTTTCCCAAGGCTCCTACAAATTAGCGGAGATTCCCCAATGAGCACATACGTCACCCACACCACGGATGCCGATTCCACAAGGGAATTCGGCGCCCGGCTAGCCCCGCTGCTGCAAGCCGGAGACCTGGTGATGCTTTCAGGCGAGCTAGGTGCCGGTAAAACCACTCTGGCCCAAGGTATCGGCTCAGCCCTTAAACGTGCGTGGGCGCGTATCTTCACCCACTTTCATCGTGGCGCGCGTGCACCCTCCCTGGCCGGCGGCCCGGACCTGGTGCACGTAGACGCCTACCGCCTCACCAGCCTCGAAGACCTCGAAACCCTGGACCTGGATTCCTCCCTGGAAGAATCCATCACCCTGGTTGAATGGGGCGAGGGCATGGTAGAAGGCATCAGTGACAATCGCCTAGAAATCAAGGTGGAACGTCCGCAGGGGGGACTGGCAGGTGCCGATGCTAGCGGCATCACTGACCTGGGCGGCGTCGACGACGGCGCCCGCACCATCACCCTTACCGGCTACGGTCCGCGCTGGGAAAAAGCGCTCAACCAGCTCTAAGCCATGAACTGGCAGGCGACTAGCCACAGGCAGCTCAGTTCACTCGCGCTCGCGGCAAAAGCGCCGGGTTCTTCGCCAGGTGCGTTGCCAGCTTTTTGTCGCGAGCCTTGCCGGGCTCTTGGTCAGTCTCTTGGTCAGGATCTTTGCTGGCGGCAGGCTTGGCGCTGGTGGCGCTAGTTTTGTTGGCGCTGGGAGGCTCGGCGCGAGCTCAGGTGGACCAGAACTATCTGGAACAGTGGCTTAAATCGAGCTCCAATAATGCCCTTAGCGCCACCCAACGCACCCAGGCGGAATTCACTACGCCTGCGCATGTGTGGAATGTTTCGCGCTCTGACAATGGCTCTGTGCAGGTGGTGCGCAGCCCGGAGCAGTGGTACACGCTGGTGCGTCTGGGTGGGGAGCTCAAATTTGTGCTGCTAATAAACGCAACCGACGCTAAAACCACGGCAGTGCAGATAGCTGACGCGGCCTTGGCGCGCTCACTTGCAAGCCTGGGCACAGGCCAATACCCGGTTTATGAAGCTCAAGATACGGCCTGGTATCAGCTGGAGGACGGTCAGCTGCGCCCGCTGGGAGCTAAAGCCAATAAATTGCAGCGTGGTTCAATCTCGGTTTCGGCCTATATTTCTATACGTGATGTTAGGCACTCTGGTTCACCCACTGCATCTGCTGATGAAAATGGTTCCGCCTGGTCTAGCTGGGTGCTTTGGACCATGGTGGTACTGGCTTGCCTGGGTTTAATTGGCTTGGCTGTCCTGGATAAACACACTAGTAAATACCGGGACCTGGAGACTCAGGGCGGCTCTGGTAAACGTAAGCTGCGTCAGGCAGTGATTGAAACTCCAGCTAAGGGCAGGGCTCGCCCGCAGGTGTCGGTGCACTCAGCTACGGCAGTGCCGGCTTCGCAAACGGCAGCTGCTATTGAGAAAACTAAAACCGAAAAGGAATAGGCTTAAGCCGTGCGTATTGTCTCCATCGATTCCTCTTTAGCGTCCGCTTTGGCATTAATTGAGCTTAGCGACGGCGTCGCTACCACCGTGCGTCAGCAGGTGGGTACTGACGCGCGCCACCACGCCGAATCTTTAGCCCCCATGCTTAGCCAGGTTTTGGCGGGCGAGGCGGTAGACGCCATTGCCGTGGCTACCGGCCCGGCTCCCTTCACTGGTTTGCGTGCCGGTCTGGTGACGGCGCGGACTTTTGCGCGCGTGCACAACCTGCCTCTGTGGGGGTTAGCTCTTTGGATGCGCGTGCTCGGGCTGCTTTTGACCGTCTTGGCCAGGCGGGGCAGGGTAAGTGCCTGCTGGTTGCTAATGATGCGCGCCGCAAGGAAGTTTATGCCGCCCGCTATCGGGTGAAGGGTGCCGACGACGTCGAACGCCTAGGTCAGCTGCACGTGCTAAGCCCCGCAGCGGCCATGGAGCTGGGCGAAGTTGACTACGTAACCGGCTCTGGTGTGGCCCTATATCCGCAGCAGCTGACCGGCACCGAAGTTGACAGCCAAGACCCGATCCTGGAGCAGCTGGCACGTATCGCCTGGCGCCGCCACCAGCAAGGGATTGACCAACCCACCGAGCCGCTGTACCTGCGTCACGCTGACGTGCAGATGCCAAAGGCTCCTAAGCGAGTTATTTGATGCCCACTTTGCGTCTGCGCGCAATGCGTAAAGCCGACCTGAGCTGGGTGGCCCAAGCTGAGCGTCAGCTTTTTTCGGCCGAGGCTTGGAGTCCTCAGTTGCTGGCCAGTGAACTGGACGCGATGGAGTCTCTTGACGACCGAATTTATGTGGTAGCCGAGGTTGACGCCGCTATGGCTGGTTACGCCGGGGTGTGGCTGGGCGATAGTGCTGACGTGCTGACTATCGCCACCTTGCCCCACTTTCGCCGCCAGGGGGTGGGGCGGGCTTTGCTTAATGCTTTGCTCGACGCCGCCGCTGAGCGTGAGTGTGAAGCGGTGCTGCTGGAGGTGCGGGCTTCTAACGACGGCGCCATCGCCCTATACAAAGAGGCTGGGTTTAAAGCCATAGCTAAACGTCGCGCCTACTACACCCACCCGCGTGAGGACGCCGTCGTGATGCGCAAAAAGACTAGCTGCAAGTTTATTTAGTAAATAACGTGTGCCCTAATAAAGGCCCCAGTGGTTTGGTTCTCAGTGGTCGCTGACACTTGTGCAAGCATTTGCATGACCCCCACTAAACCGCGTTATATCAGCGTAAATAGCTATACGCAGAAGGCGTATTAAGCGCTTTCTGGGCCACTTAGGACTTAAGGCATGTGGGCGCTAGATAGCCTTGTGACGTGGCCAAATCAAATGTTTCTCCCAAGAGGCAGACTGCTGGACGTACGACCGTCGCGATGAAGCGGATCATGGCGTACAGCGGTCTGTTCTTCCTCTTCTTTGTTCTATTCCACGCCTACGGCAACCTCAAGTACTTTGAGGGCGAGGACGTCTACAACGGCTATGCCGCTCACCTGCGTACCATGTTCATGCCGATCCTGCCTCGTGAGGGTCTGCTATGGATTCTGCGTGCGATTATGGTCGCCTGCCTCGTTGGGCACGCCGGCGCTGCCTTTCCACCTGTGGCACCGCAACAACAAGGCTCGCGGTAACCAGAAGTACGCAGTTAAGAAGGCTCACGCAGAGTACGCAGCTTCGCGCTACGCAAACCGCACCATGCGTTGGGGTGGCGTGATCCTGATTCTGTTCATTGTGTGGCACATCCTGCAGTTCACCACGCTGAACGCCACCCCTGGTGGTCACTACGTGCACGGTGACGCCTACAAGAACATGTACCTCGGCTTCCACGATGCCCCCTGGACCTACGCCATCTACTTCATCGCCCTGGCTGCGCTGGCGCTGCACGCTTGGCACGGTGTTTGGTCCGCTCTACAGACCCTGGGTGCTATCCGTGGTTCTGTAATTCCTGGCGTGCGCATCATCGCTACGCTGGTTGCCCTGGCCCTGTTCGTAGCCTTTATGGCCGTGCCTACCGCCATTCTGTTTGGTTGGGTAGACGCGCCTGCTGCTGGTTCGTGGACTGCACTGCACGGCGCAGTCGCTGGACACTGAGAGAGCGTGAAGATAAATGAGTAAAGTTATCGATGGCCTGTACCGGGTTGGCGAGGACATCGCCGACACCAAGGCCCCGCATGATGTTCCGATCGAAAAGCGTTGGGAACAGCGTAAATTCCTAGCCAAGCTAGTTAACCCGGCCAACCGCCGTAAGCTTGACATTATCGTAGTTGGCTCCGGCCTGGCCGGTGGCGCCGCTGCCGCCTCCCTGGGCGAGCAGGGCTACAACGTCAAGGTGTTCTTCTACCAGGACTCCGCCCGTCGCGCCCACTCCATTGCGGCCCAGGGTGGTATCAACGCTGCTAAGAACTACCGCAACGACAACGACTCGGTTTACCGCCTGTTCTACGACACCGTAAAGGGTGGCGACTACCGCGCTCGTGAAGACAACGTTTACCGTCTGGCTGAGGTCAGCGCCAACATCATCGACCAGTGCGTGGCTCAGGGTGTGCCCTTCGCCCGCGAATACGGCGGTCTGCTAGACAACCGTTCCTTCGGTGGTGTGCAGGTATCGCGTACCTTCTACGCCCGTGGTCAGACCGGTCAGCAGCTGCTGATCGGCGCCTACCAGGCCCTAGAGCGCCAGGTGCGCGCCGGCACGGTTAAGGAGTTCCGCCGTCACGAGATGGTTGAACTAATCGTGGTTGACGGCAAGGCTCGCGGCATTGTCACCCGTGACATGATCAGCGGCGAGATCGAGACCCACCTGGCCGACGCCGTCGTGCTAGCCACCGGTGGTTACGGCAACGTATTCTTCCTGTCCACCAACGCTATGGGCTGCAACGGTACCGCGATCTGGCGTGCTCACCGCAAGGGCGCCTACTTCGCTAACCCCTGCTACACCCAGATTCACCCCACCTGCATTCCGCAGTCCGGTGACTTCCAGTCCAAGCTGACCCTGATGAGTGAGTCGCTACGTAACGACGGACGCATCTGGGTACCCAAGAAGGCTGAAGACTGCGAGAAGGACCCGCGTCAGATTCCTGAGGAAGACCGCGACTACTACCTCGAGCGTATCTACCCCGCCTTCGGTAACCTGGTGCCCCGTGACATCGCCTCACGTCAGGCCAAGAACATGTGCGACGAAGGCCGTGGCGTTGGACCTGCCATTAAGGAAACCGACCCCGATGGCAACGAGCGCACCATGCGTCGTGGCGTCTACCTGGACTTCTCCGAGGCTATCGGGCGTCTAGGCAAGGAAGCTGTCTCTGCTAAGTACGGCAACCTGTTTGAAATGTACGAGCGCATCACCGGTGACGACCCCTACGAAGTCCCGATGCGTATTTACCCCGCCGTCCACTACACCATGGGTGGCCTGTGGGTTGACTACGACCTAGAGTCCTCCATCCCGGGCCTGTTCGTGGCTGGTGAAGCTAACTTCTCCGACCACGGCGCTAACCGCCTGGGCGCCTCCGCCCTGATGCAGGGTCTGGCTGACGGCTACTTCGTTCTGCCCTGACACCATCAACAACTACCTGGCTGACATGCTGCGTGAAGGCAAGGTAGACCCCAACGCTCCTGAGATTGCTCAGGCACGCAAGGATGTTGAGGACCGAGTTGACCGTCTAATGGCTTTGGACGGTAGCCGCTCGGTGGATGACTTCCACATGGCCCTGGGCCGCATTATGTGGGAGTACTGCGGTATGGAGCGTCGCGAAGACGGCCTGAAGAAGGCTGTAAAGCAGATTCGCGCGCTGAAGGAAGAGTTCTGGAAGGACGCCCGCATCACGGGTGAAAAGATGGAACTCAACCAGTCCCTAGAGAAGGCTGGACGCCTACTGGACTTCTTCGAGCTAGCTGAGCTGATGTGTATTGACGCTCTGCACCGGCGCGAATCCTGTGGTGGCCACTTCCGTGCAGAATCTCAGACCCCCGAGGGTGAGGCCCTGCGTCATGACGACGAGTTCCTCTACGTGGGCGCCTGGGAATGGACTGGTGAAAACCAGCCCCCGATCCTGCACAAGGAACCCCTTGTTTACAACGACATTGAACTGAAGCAGCGGAGCTACAAGTGAACATCAAGCTGAAGATCTGGCGTCAAAAGAACAAGGACACCGCCGGTCACTTTGAAGAGTACTCGCTAAGCGGCATCGAGGAGCACATGAGCTTCCTTGAAATGCTAGACGTGCTTAACGAGCGTCTATTCAAGGAGGGCAAGGAGCCGGTAGCCTTCGACTCTGACTGCCGTGAAGGTATTTGTGGCCAGTGTGGCCTGGTAATCAACGGTATGGCTCACGGCCCGATCCGTTCGACCACCTGCCAGCTACACATGCGTCACATCGCTGAGGACCCCTCGTTCTCTGACGGTGACACCATCACCATCGAGCCTTGGCGCGCAACCGGTTTCCCGGTACTCAAGGACCTGATTGTGGACCGTTCCGCCCTGGACCGTATCGTCCAGGCCGGTGGTTACATCTCGGTCAACACCGGTGCGGCCCCGGAGGCACACTCCGTGCCCGTCGAAAAGCCCAAGGCCGACCGTGCCTTCGAGGCTGCCGCCTGCATCGGTTGTGGTGCTTGCGTGGCTGCTTGCCCCAACGCCTCGGCCATGCTGTTCACCGCAGCTAAGATCACTCACCTGGGTCTACTGCCTCAGGGCCAGCCTGAGCGCTACATCCGCGTAATCAACATGCTCAACCAGCATGATGCGGAGGGCTTCGGTGGCTGCACCAACATTGGTGAATGCGCCGCTGTATGCCCCAAGAGCGTGCCGATCGACGTGATCAGCCAGCTCAACCGCGACATGGGTAAGGCCCGTTTCAAGGGCGTACGCGTCCACTGAGTTTGGCTTAACGCCACTATTCGTCTCATTTGAGACGGCCACCGGTTCCCGGTACTACGCAAGTAGGCCGGGAACCGTTTTTGGTATTAGCGCCAGGGGACTAGACTAGAAGGGTGAGCGATCCTTTGGTTCTAGGTGTGGAATCCACCTGCGATGAGACCGGTGTAGCCCTGGTACGAGGCCGTGAGTTGCTGGGGGATGTAACCGCCACTTCCATGGATAAGTATGCGCGTTATGGGGGCATCATCCCCGAAATTGCCTCGCGCGCGCATTTAGAGTCTTTTGTTCCTACCCTTAACGCGGCCCTAGACAAGGCGGGCGTTGATCTACATGATGTCGATGCCATTGCCGTTAGCGCAGGTCCGGGCCTGATTGGCTCGCTAACTGTGGGTATTAGCGCCGCCAAGGCTCTAGCGGTGGCGCTAGATAAACCCATTTACGGGGTTAACCACGTAATTGGTCACCTGGCTGTGGACGAGCTAGTTGACGGCCCCTTCCCGCAACGTTTTGTGGGTTTGATCGTCTCCGGCGGTCACTCAAACATTCTGGCTATTAACAATATTGCTACCGACGTGCGTGAGCTGGGTGGCACTCTCGACGACGCCGCCGGGGAGGCCTTCGATAAGGTGGGGCGCCTGTTGGGGCTGCCTTACCCGGGTGGTCCGCATGTGGATAGGCTCAGCCAAACCGGTGACCCAACTAAGATCCGCTTCCCGCGTGGTCTGTCTGCTGCTAAAGACAAGGAACGTCACCGCTATGACTTCTCCTTCTCTGGCCTAAAGACTGCGGTGGCCCGCTATGTGGAGAGCCTGCGCGCCCAAGACCAGCCCATTCCGTCCGCCGATATTTGTGCTTCTTTCTCTGAGGCGGTTAATGACTCACTGACCGCCAAAGCGGTGCAGGCCTGCCTGGACACTGATTGCGACACCCTGGTGGTGGGCGGCGGTTTTTCCGCTAACTCGCACCTACGCGCCCTAGCCGCTGAGCGCTGCGCGGCTGCCGGTATTACCCTGCGCCTGCCCCCGCTACGTTACTGCACTGACAATGGGGCTCAGATTGCCGCCATGGGGAGCGCCCTAGTGCGGGCCGGGGTGGCGCCGTCGTCATTGGACTTTGCCCCCGACTCGGGCATGAGCCTGTCACAAACCGTTATGCCCTAGTGACTGCGTTGGCTTAGTGTCCACGCTGGCCTAATTGCTGCGCTGACCGGGCGGTTGAAACCTTAAACGGGTTGCAGCCGCCCTTTTGTTTGCAGGCTGGCCCGATAGTACAAAACTAAACTAATTTCACTATAAGCCGGTGGCCTAGTTGCTAGAGAGGCCACCGGTGCGGCGCGTAGCATGTGTTTGTTACTTTCTAGCAAGGAATTTAATGAGCACAATATTCACGCTGCTGCGTAGTTTGCGCCGATATTGGGGCGCATCGATCCTCACGCCGCTATTTATTATCGGCGAAGTCATTTTTGAATGTTTAATTCCGCTGATCATGGTCAGTTTGGTGGATAACTTGACGGCCATAGCCTAGGCCCGGTAGTCCACCTGGGCCTGATTTTGGTAGCCTTGGCAACAGCCTCCCTGGCTTGCGGTATTCTCTCAGCGCGTTTTGCGGCCACAGCCGCCACAGGTCTGTCGCGAAACCTGCGTCAGGACATGTTCTTTAAGGTACAGGAATTTTCCTTTGCCGACATCGACAAGTTCTCCACTTCCTCCCTGGTCACCCGTATGACCACGGACGTAACTAACGTCCAAAACGCCTTCGGAATGCTGATCCGTATCGCCGTGCGCGTGCCGCTGATGATTATTTTCTCGGTGGTTATGGCCTGGCGTATTAACTCGGATATGGCACTGATTTTCCTGATCATGGTGCCCTTCTTGGCGGCTATCCTGTTCGGGATTGTGCGTTATGTATTCCCGCTGTTTAGGCGCATCTTCAAAAAGTACGACGCGCTAAACAACTCAGTGCAGGAAAACATTGCGGCTATCCGCGTGGTTAAGTCTTTTGTCACTGAGGAGCACGAAACCAAGAAGTTCAACCGTGCCTCGCAGGATGTGCGTAAAGACTTCACCCACGCTGAAATCGTATTGGCTCTTAACGGCCCGGTGATGATGTTCTTCATCTTCGCCGCCATCATGCTGGTGGATTACCTGGGTGCCTCCATGATTGTCAGCTCCGGCGCCACCAGCCTAACTAAGGGTGGTTTAACCGCGCTGATCACCTACGGTATTCAGATTCTGAGCCAAATGATGATGCTGGCTTTCATCTTCGTGATGACCACTATGGCCGCCGAGTCTGCGCACCGTATCGCTGAGGTGCTCAAAGCACAAGCCCACCCTGACCTCGCCTAAGCGTGGGGTTAAGGAAGTTGCTGACGGTAGCGTCAGCTTTGAACACGTCTCCTTCCGTTACAGTGACGACGCCGAAGCTAACGCCCTCAGCGACATCAACCTAACCATTCCTTCCGGCTCCACCCTGGGAATCGTGGGTGGCACTGGTTCGTCTAAGACCTCCCTGATCCAGCTGATCTCGCGTCTATACGATGTCAACGATGGCGTAGTGCAGGTAGGGGGAGTGGACGTACGCGACTATGACCTAGAGACGCTACGCGACGCCGTCGCCGTCGTGCTGCAAAAAAACGTGCTGTTCTCTGGGACCATTGCCGAAAACCTACGCTGGGGTAACCCGCAAGCCACCGATGAGCAGGTGATCCACGCCGCCAAACTGGCCCAAGCCGACGAGTTCGTGCGCCAGCTACCGGGAGGCTACGACTACAAGATTGAACGCGGGGGCACCAACGTTTCTGGTGGTCAAAAGCAGCGTCTGTGTATTGCGCGGGCGTTACTGAAGAAACCCAAGATTTTGATTTTGGATGACTCCACCTCCGCCGTCGACACCAAAACCGACGCCCTAATCAGGCGCGCTTTTGAAAGCGAAATCCCTGATACCACCACGATTATCATTGCTCAGCGTCTGTCCTCAGTTGAGCACGCTGACCAGATTGTGGTGCTAGATGATGGGCGCGTTAAAGGAATGCGGCACGCACGAGGAGCTGATGGCTTTGGGCGGCGAATACCGCGAAATCTATGACTCCCAGAACTCTGCCAGTGTAAGCGAGGTGGCCTGATATGAGTGACCAGCAGGAACTAGAACCGGGCGCCAAGCAGATGGAACAGGAACTGGCTGAACAGAGCCAATCACCTCGAGCCCAGGCATTGCCAACCAGCCAGAGCGTGAAGCTAAGGCGGGGGATAAGGCGGATGACCAGGCAGAGAATAAGGCGTCGGGAGAACCCGAGGACAAAGCAGCTGATAAAGAAGCTGGCGAGCCGAAACTGGAGTCAATCGACCACCCCTTCGGGCGGCTGCTGCGCTACGTATTTAAGTATTACTGGCTGCGCCTGGTAGTTTCGGCGTTCTGCATTGTGGTGGCGGCTATCGCCAGCGCAGTGGGTGCGATCTTCATGCAGCAAATCATCGATAACGTGGTTACCCCGGGGCTAGCGGCCGGCTCTATGGCGCCAGTGCAAGATAAACTGGTGCAGCTAGTGGGCCTGATGGGAGCCATTTTTGCGGCCGGTGTGCTGGCTGCCTACATCTCCACCCGCATGATGGCTATCGTCACCCAGGGCACCTTAAAACACATGCGTGACGACATGTTTGCGCGTATGGAGACCCTGCCACTGCGGTTTTTTGACACCCACCCGCACGGCGCCGTCATGTCTACCTACACCAACGACACTGACGCAATCCGTCAGCTCATTGGCCAGTCACTACCAACCCTGCTGCAGTGCGGGCTAACCCTGGTGGTACTGGTGCTAACCATGCTGTACTACTCAGTGTGGCTGGCCCTGGTGGTGTTCTTGATTGCTGGCCTGATGATGTTTATAACCCGTGATCTGGGTGGTAAATCCGCCAAGTTCATGGTTAAACAGCAGCGCTCACTGGCTGACGAAGAAGGCTTCATTGAAGAAATGATGGACGGCCAGAAGGTAGTCCAGGTCTTCAACCACGAGCAGGCCGCTAAGGAAGAATTCCTAAAGTACAACCGCGAACTGTTTGAAAACTCCCAGAAAGCTAACCGTTTCGGTAACGTACTAATGCCAGCCCTGGGCAATATCGGCAACATTATGTACGTGGTTATTGCCATTATTGGCGGCATCCTAATCTTGGAGGAACTACCTAACCTGACCCTGACCGGGATTAACGTGGTCAGCGTGGGCGTGGTGGTTTCCTTCCTGGGTATGGTGCGTAACCTGTCGCAAACCATTGGGCAGATGTCCATGCAGGTGCCCATGATTGCCTTGGGTATGGCCGGGGCCGGGCGCGTGTTTGCGCTAATCGAGCAGGAACCTGAAGCTGACGAAGGCTATGTGGGCCTAGTGCGGGCCAAGGTGGATGCTAACGGTGAGGTAACCCCCACCCAGGAGCGCACCGGGCACTGGGCTTGGCGTCACCCCCACCAGACTGAAGGCACGGTTACCTACACGCCAGCTGCGCGGCGAAATTGTGATGGAGCACGTGGATTTCTCTTATGACGGTAAGAAAGAAATCCTCCACGACATCTCCCTGTGGGCTAAGCCGGGGCAAAAGATTGCTTTTGTGGGGGCTACCGGCGCCGGTAAAACCACTATCACCAACCTAATCAACCGTTTCTACGACATTGATGACGGCAAGATCCGCTATGACGGCATCAATATCAACAAAATTCACAAGTCTGACCTGCGCCGTTCACTAGGCGTGGTATTGCAGGACGTGAAGCTGTTTACCGGCACGGTGATGGACAACATCCGCTATGGGCGCTTAGACGCCACCGATGAGGAATGTATTGCGGCAGCTAAGCTGGCTAACGCAGACTCCTTTATCCGGCGTTTACCCCAGGGCTACGACACCATGCTGACCGGTAACGCCGCTAACCTGTCTCAAGGCCAGGCGCAGCTGATCTCTATTGCCCGCGCGGCAGTGGCTGATCCGCCCGCCATGATCTTGGATGAGGCCACCAGCTCCATTGACACCCGCACTGAAGCTTTAGTGCAGGCCGGTATGGATAACCTGATGAAAGGCCGCACCGTATTCGTAATTGCGCACCGCCTATCCACTGTGCGTAACTCTGATGCGATTATGGTGCTAGACCACGGGCGCATTATTGAACGCGGTAGTCACGATGAATTGCTGGCTAAACGCGGGGTCTACTACCAGCTTTACACCGGTGCTTTTGAACTGGAGTAAACGCTAAAACTAGTGTGGGGGGCGCGGCCAAAAGGTCGCGCCCCCCACGTTTGTATGCGTAGCTTTTGTTTTCCTGTGTATGCGAGGCCTTTTGTTTTCCTGTTTAACAATTGTCTACAAAAACTAGTGTGGTCCCTGCGCTGCGCGCAGGGACCACACTGTGTTTAGCAGCTGCTATTTCAAATAGACGCTAGTAACTGCCTAGATACTTCGAGCAGATTACTTCCAGTCAGCGGGAATCGGGTAGCTTTCCTTCCAGCCGTTGGCACCGAAGGGCCACATGGCGCTGGTCCAGTAGTAGCTCTTGCCAGCCGGCAGGGACGGGTCGTTCTGGGTGAAGTAGTAGGTCCACACACGCGGGATGCCGGTAATGGTGGAAATACCGTTCTTGATAGTACGGGTCTCAGAGTGAGAGTCGATGTACTGGGCTACAGCTACATTGTCTTCCGGCTGAGTACCGCCGATGGTGCCCTTAGCGTTGAAGTAGAAGTTACCGCGGTAAACGCTGCGGTAAGGCACGAAGTTCTCGGGGTGCTCAAAGCCCATGGAGCGGATCTTTTCGTAAGCGTCAGCCACAACATCAGCAGGCAGGGAGTTAACGTTTACTGCGGTGGGCAGCGGCCAGCCGTTGGTGGTGCTGATGCGCTGGGTTACGGCAGCCTTGTTCTCGTTACCGGCCCAGTCATACCAAGCCCTGTCCTGGTAGTAGGTATTCCTACCGGCCAGACCAGAGTGCTCGATGGTGTCGAACTTTACGATGTAGTTCTTGTGGATCCAGTCGATGCTGGCTACCTCGGTAATGTAGGCAGGCTTACCCATGCCACTGGTCTGACGACGCGGGCCGGGGTTGTCAGCGGCGTTACCGGCGAGAGCGGTGGTCTCGGTGGGGTAGATCTTGCCGTTGGGGTTTTGCCACTTAACGTTGGCAATACGGAAACCGTAGTCGTTCTTGTTGCCCGAGGCGCGGTTGCCGTACTGCAGGCTGTTACCGATCAGGAAGGAGTAGCTGCGCGGGTTGTCAGCGTACTGGTGGCACTGAGTGGAGGCGTAGGTGTTGTTCCACCACAGCTTGGGCTCAACTACGCGGGAGGTGGTGGCGGCACTAGCCTGCGCGCCAATAACGAGCACGGGGGCGCTCCAAGCTGCCCCCTTAAGGGTTGCGCGGCGAGAAATATCGCTCATGATGTTTACCTTCGACAGATTCGAGTTGGGGATAGTTTTGAGGCTAACTATCTCTAAGGGGGAGAGTCAACTGCATAAGGAATATAAATAACCAAAATCACCGCAATCAACACAAAATCGTATATTTAACTCAATTATTCACGGTTTAAAACCTTGAACTGAGAGTTACACAACTTGCGTGTGGCTTGAGATGTTCAACTATTTATATTGGGTGTGCGCATGCTGACCGCTAGGTAAAGACCTTAACTAAGCAACCTGGGATTTAACTGAGAGTAACCTGGAAGTGGTGACTCAATTTGATTACGCAGTCAATTATGAATATAAGCTCAGACATTTAAGTCAGTTTGTTGGCTCAACCAATAAAGCGATAGCTTTGCCACGTCCCTTATTGCCTTGGCGAGTTAATACTATTGTCGCTTGTTTAGTGCCTTGCAGGTGCAAGCGCTTGCGTAAAGCCTCAGGTTCAACGTCGATCCCGCGCTTGTGGATCTCTAGTGCGCCGATGTCAGCGCGCTTGGCCCAGGCCTTCAATGCCGAGGGTTTAGTGGGTAAAGTCTGCACAATCTTCCAGGCCCTTACAAATGGAATTAAATCGTTAGGCAATACACAATTACCTGTTAAATAAGCTAATTGTGGGGCTATTGGGGCAGCTGTTAATTGTTCGGCAACTTTAGCTACTAAACCTGCGCGAATCACCGCCCCATCAGGCTCAAATAGATACTCACCCAGTTCAGGTGCAGCTCCAAGCTGGGCTGGGGCAATGGAAGGGCTATTTTCCTTATCTAGCAGGCGGTGGGCGCCGTCGTCGTCAATAACTAAAGCGCTACGGCCGCTACCTTCCAGTGCCAAATCACCACACCAAATACCGGCCTCAATAACCGTGCCGTGATCACTAATCCACTGCACGTGAGCGTCACTAGGTCAAAGCCGCATAATCAATGCCGGGAGCCACCTTAACGCCCAAGTTAGGTACTTGCTGGCGCCAAGAAAGCACCGTGCTCAGCGCCGGCGACCAAGCCTCAGGGTCACTAATGCGCCGCCCGTTAGCGCGCCGAGCTGGGTCAGCAAAAATTGCATCCACCCCCAGCTGGGCTAAATCCAAGCTGGTGGCGTCAGCATTAATTACCTGCACCTGCTCATAGGGCATTAGGTTTACTGTGGCCAGGGCGGCGGTAGCCTCATCCAGCTCGACGGCACTGACCTGCAAGCCCAGCTCAGCCAGGGCCAGGGTGTCAGAGCCAATCCCGCAACCCATGTCGGCCACATGCCTAGCACCGGCCTTAACGAAGCGCTGTGCGTGCAGCGCGGCCACCTGCAAACGACTAGCCTGCTCCACGCCGTCGGGAGTAAACAGCATGCGCTGGGCGTAGGGACCAAACTTGGCCTGGGCCTTGTCTCGCAAACGCTGCTGAGTTAGGGCGGCTGCAATCAGCTCGGGGGAGTAGCCCTGCTTGCGCAGTGCCACGGCCACTTTCAATGCCTGATCAGGCTGGTAATCGGGAAGGTTGGCTAGGAGCTGCCAGCCTTCAGGGGTCAACAGCGGTGCGAAGGTGGTAGCGTCCATGCCTAGATAATGCCATAAATAAGCCCTTTGTCTGGCGCAAGCTACCCCTGTCTGCCTCGGTTGCCCCCAGCCGCCTCGGATAGCAGCTTCCGTGCCTGCAATTGCCGGGCCGCAAATATCAAGCCACAAACTCGCGCAAACTCCACCGTGGGCGAAAGTTCAGGGAGATTTTGGCACTCGCGTTGACTGAGTGCTAACTGCGTCGTAAGTTATTCATCGTTAAGGCATGTTCCACATGCCCTCCGGCGTGCTGTGCCGCTGACCCCCGCGACGGCAGAGGTGCAGCAGGCTGCTGGGCATACTATGCGTAAAGGAGGAGTCGTTATGTCCGTCTCCATCAAGCCGCTCGAAGACCGCGTGGTCATCCAGACCGTCGAGGCCGAGCAGACCACCTCTTTCGGTCTAGTCCTGCCCGACACCGCCAAGGAAAAGCCCCAGGAGGGCAAGGTTGTGGCAGTAGGCCCCGGCCGCATTGACGACAATGGCAAGCGCGTTCCGGTGGACGTCGCTGAGGGTGACCTGGTCATCTACTCCAAGTACGGCGGCACCGAGGTCAAGTACGACGGCGAAGAGTACCTAATCCTCTCCGCTCGCGACATCCTAGCTGTGGTTACCAAGTAACCTTCCCAGCTTGTGCGGCCCGTCCCGGTAGGGGCGGGTCGTTTTGTTTGTGCGGAAGCTATTTGTGCACGTCAGACGGCAAGTGTTAGAGCGAGTGCTAAGGCCTGAGCTGGCAGCTAAAAGCGCTGGTGGGGTGCTCGCTAAACCGGGGGTGGGTGCTCGCAAAACCAAGGGGCAGGCGCCCACAAAACCGGGGGTGGGGTGCTCGCTAAACCGGGGGTGAGGGTGCCCGCTAAACCGGGGGATAGAAGCTGCAGCTTTATAAGGTGGAAAAAGCCACCTTTGTGAGACCTTGGAACCTTAACCTCAAAGGCATAACCTTAGAAAGGTGAACGAGTCCATCACCAATAGCGACATCTTTGCCCCCACTGGTCTAACCTATGACGACGTCCTCCTACTGCCTAGGTTGACCGACGTCGTCCCCTCCGAAGTGGACACTACCGCTCGGTTGACACGTAACATTTCCCTACACATTCCGCTAATTTCAGCGGCCATGGACACCGTAACTGAAGCCGATATGGCCATTGCCATGGCTCGTCAGGGCGGTATTGGTATTTTGCACCGCAACCTATCCATTGAGGATCAGGCCCAGCAGGTGCGACGCGTAAAGCGTAGTGAATCAGGTATGGTTTCGGATCCGGTAACTGTTGGCCCGGATGCCACCATCGCCGAACTAGACAAGCTATGCGGTCAGTACAAGGTTTCGGGTTTGCCCGTTGTGGGTGCTCAGGGGCGCCTGCTAGGTATTATCACCAACCGTGACCTGCGTTTTGTCCCCGCCGAGCGCTGGGAAGAACTAAGCGTTTCTGACTGTATGACCCCGCGTGAAAAGCTAATCACCGGTTATGTAGGTATCTCTCGCGAAGAAGCCAAGACCCTGCTGGCTGACAACCGTATTGAAAAGCTGCCGATTGTTGACGACGATGACCGTCTAACTGGTCTGATCACCGTCAAGGACTTCGTTAAGACTGAACAGTACCCCCACGCCACCAAGGATGCTTCTGGGCGTCTGATGGTGGGTGCCGCCCTGGGCTACTGGGGTGACACTTGGGAGCGCGCCGTGGCGCTGGCTGACGCCGGTGTGGATGTGCTGGTGGTTGACACCGCTAACGGTGGCGCCAAGCTGGCTTGCGACATGATCACTCGCCTCAAGAACGACCCGCAGTTCCACGGCATCGACGTTATCGGCGGTAACGTGGCTACTGCTGAGGGTGCTCAGGCCCTTATTGACGCTGGCGCGGACGCGGTTAAGGTGGGTGTGGGCCCGGGCTCCATCTGCACCACCCGTGTGGTGGCCGGCGTGGGTGTACCGCAGGTAACCGCCGTATATGAGGCTGCTAAGGCCTGTAAGGCTGCTGGTGTGCCGCTAATTGCCGACGGCGGTCTGCAGTATTCTGGCGACATTGCTAAGGCCATTGTGGCTGGTGCTGACACTGTAATGGTTGGCTCCCTGCTGGCTGGCTGCACCGAGTCTCCTGGTGACCTGGTGTTTGTCAACGGTAAGCAGTGGAAGCGCTACCGTGGCATGGGCTCACTGGGTGCCATGAGCTCGCGTGGCCGCAAGTCCTACTCTAAGGACCGCTATTTCCAGGCTGATGTCAGCGGTGACGACAAGATTGTTCCTGAAGGCATTGAGGGTCAGGTGCCCTTCTCTGGTTCACTAGCCTCTGTGGTTTACCAGCTGATCGGTGGTCTGCACCAGTCCATGTTCTACCTGGGTGCCCGCACTATTGATGAGGTTAAGGCTAACGGCCAGTTTGTGCGCATCACCTCTGCTGGTCTGAAGGAAAGCCACCCGCACGACGTGCAGATGGTAGTTGAGGCCCCCAACTACTCCGGCCGCCAGTAACCTCCAGCAAACAGTGACCTACAGGCAAACACAGGCAAACACAGACATATACAGGCATAATCGTCCGTTCCCTATAAAAATTCCATGGGGTTTTATAGGGAACGGACGATTTGTCAGTATTTGTGAGGGCCAAACTCCGAGCTAGGTCAAAGACCTATACAAACTTATGCAGATGCTTAGGTAGGACGTGACCCTGCCTGGCGGATGACCTGATCCCGGGCTTGGCTTAGCTTCAGTGCTGGTCTAGCTTCAGGGCTTGTCTAGCTCTAGGACTGGTATAGCTTCAAACCTGGCCGGGCTTTAAGCCTTGCCCGGTTATGGACATTGCGTAGCTGCTATGTCTAGACCTATTTCAGCGCACTTGAACCATCACTTCCTCTATGGGGTGGTGATGTGTTGAAACTAAACCAGTGGTTGGCTCGCCTCGAAAATCACTTTTCCTGCGGCGTGGTGGCGTGAGAATTTCTTATGACCGGAACTTATGAACCGGAAACTAAGAGTCCCTTATGGCGTGGTGCCGTAGGAGTCAGCGAAGTAGAGGTTGAACGGGCTGGAGGTCTCGGTAGTAGTTACTGTCCCGTTGACCTGGTGCCATTGGGCCTGGCCGGCTATACGCCACCGGGCCGACCAGGAAGTGCGTAGTTTGATTACGTATCCGTCACCGGTAACCTCATATGGGTGGCTGACAGTGTAGTTAGGGTATGGAGTGCCCGGATCAGTGGTGTCGAAGGATTGTCCGTCTCCCCAGTCCCAGTTAAAAGACACAGGTGTAGCCTCAACCTCAATGGCTGTTCCCAACAAAGTGATGTTGAAGGTTTGTTTATCTGGGCTGGTCCACACCATCATGGGCTGCTTGAAAATAACGAAGATTTCTCCGCTGGGGTAGCGATTAATCCCAGAACCATGCGGAATCAAACGGGCGACTTGTTCGTTACTGACCGTGGTAGGCCCAGCAGCCAGGGGCGCACCGGTATTGGCTTGGGCAGTGCATTCTTGGGGTGATCCTGGTGCCAACCCCATTGTCATGAGTACTTCTAGCTGTGGCAGTAGGCATTTTTGGGCGTATTCTTCAGCGGCTCGTTTAGCTGCTTCAGGATCTACCGGGCCGGCTGGCTCAGCCACCGCCGAAAAACCACCAGGACTAGTCGTAGTCTCACCAACACCAACAACTATTCCGTTTCCATTATCGCCATCTGCCCATCCTTGTATATCCGCAGGAAGTGCTAGCGCAAGTGTTGGAACTAATAGGCAAACTAATTGGTTATTTTTCATGATTACTAGCCTCTATCACTGTCCATTGTGAACCGTTGTATTCAAGCCTGACAATCGACCAGCGTGACTGCTTGTCTATATATTCACTATTTCCATCCCTCGCTATACTGTGTGAAAGCTTCGCGGTCGAAGTTAACTTGCACCAATATCGCATCTTTGTAATCAGAACGACGAAAAGCATTGGTGAATGTTATTGTGACAGGACTACTCCAACTACCTTTGTTGTGAATTTCTTGCGCTTTTTCTACAGGTTTAGTAGCTATGTAAGTATTTCCAGGGCATAGTTCTTTATATTCGTTGGTTCTACCGGATACATAAATGTAGTAGTTCAGCTGCACCCAGTATTTGGCTGTGGCTATGGCGCCGTCGTCGCTGTTGACGGTGATTAGTTCTGGTTTGGGTGGTGGTTGAGTGTCGCGGGCTTGTTTCCTGGCGGCCTCAAGCTCTGGCGACAAGGTCGCGGTTGGGCTGGCGGTAGTTGAGGGGGTGCCGGTTGCAGTAGACGTACCAGTAGCCTTGGCTGTGGCGTTTGGTGTCTTGGTGTGTGCAGTGGCGACGGCGGCCTTGCTGTTGCCAGCATTTGCAGCGCCTTGCTCTTGGCCCACACTGCACCCACTCAACCCCGAGCAGGCCAGTAGTGTTAAGGCTAGTGCGGCCTGAAAGTTGCGTTTAGTTGTTGAGGCCCCCATTGTGTTCCCCCATGGTTTATCTACACTGATGAAGCTTTAAGGGAGTGTTGGGGAAGTATTACAAAGCATGGTACATAACACTCCATGCTGTTGGGGTGCTATACGCCGTGTTTAGTAATGTCCAATATTTTAAATCTGCAATCCGGATCTCGCAGGCAAATCAAAAAACCTGCACTAATGTGTCTCAAACCACTAATAAAACTGAGAAAAATTGCTTCCTCATGTGTTGGTAGATGTCAGGTTGAGCCTCAGGACGGGGCTGCTTGAGGTGGTAGCAGTGCTGTTTGCTTTGGCGACGCTGCCGCCCAGCTTGGTTGAGTCGGTAGTGTTGGAGCTAGCGCCGCTGAGGGTTGGGCAGCTCTGGCAACACTGAAAACTGGCGCCATCTGCGTGGCGCCTAGATAGAGCCCTCGCTGCATTCCCTCATGATCAACATTGCTTGATTAGTTAAGGAAGTGATGAGGACTGCTACAAAACATGCTACATAACGCCCCACATTATTAGGTTGCTGTTTAGAGCGTTTAGTAATGCGTGGGTTAGTGTGTTTGGTGATACGTAAAATTTTAGGCTCACCCGAGCCCTACATGGCTAAATCAAAATCCCCGAACAGCACCTCGTAAATTCGCGTCTGTATCTACAAAAAACCATGCACGCGCTACCGAGCAGGTCAAATGGCCACTGGCCCAGGTCGGGCCAGGGCTGCTCAGCCCAGCTCAAGTGGCCAAGGCTCCTTCGGTCAAGCTCAAAACGGCCAAACCTCGCTCAGCCCAGGTCAAGCGGCCAGGACTCGCTAGCGGGCACGGCGTCCGGGCGCGTCTTGCTGAGCCACTGGTTGAAGGAACGTGCCCACTTGGCGTGCGAACGGGCCTGCCAAGCATTAGCCTCAGCCAGGTTTAGCTGCGCCAACTGCTTGTGTTTGAGCGCCATCGTCTGCAAAACATCCAGCGTGGCCTGCACATCTACCTCAGCGGTGTGCAGCCGCTCGTCGTTTTCGACGCCGTAAACCTCAATCAGGTTCTCCAGCTTGCGCTTGCCTTTACGCCAGCGCTCTAGCTCTCGATCCAGCACCAGCGGATCTAGCACCGGCGTTGGCTCACCGCCCAGACGTTCGGTTAGTGTGGCCAGGCCGTGGCGCTTAAGCTCGGATTCCATCAGGGTTAGGTCATAGCTGGCGTTAAAAATGACTAGCGGAATCGACGCCTGCAGCGCCTCAACAATATGGGTGGCGAGCTGCTCCAAAACCTCCTCAATGGGGGCGCCGTGAGTTTTAGCCACCTCGTTGGTAATTCCGTGCACGGCCGTGGCGCCGGCGGGAATCTCGACGCCGGGATTGGCCAGCCAGGTGCTTACGGTGTCTTGGGCGCGGCTGGGGGACGTCGCTACTGGCAGGGCGGAACACCAAAGCGGCCGTGACCAGCCGGTCATGGCGAGGGTCAACCCCGGTAGTTTCCGTATCGAAGCCCAATAAGGGGCCGTTAAACCATGGTGTGCTCATGTTTTCTCCTGGTGGATGCGATTTGGTGGATAAGTTGTGCTTTGGTGGCTGACGGCTGCCGGGGTACCTATAGCGCCGGGTGTCGGGTGCCAGGTGCCTGGGCTGCCGGATTGGCTAGGCCGCAGGTGCCGATGCAATGACAGGCAATGCTGCCGGCATGACAGTCCGGGCCGGGTGTTACTTTAAGTTTGGCATGTCTATACCCCTCGCTAAGGTGCCATTTTTACGTCATTTTGGCGGGGATAGGGGAGCGCCGGGGGATAGAGGCGGCGGCAGGGGGCAGAGGCAGGGCGGCAGGGGCAGGGGGACAGGAGTGACGGCAGGGGTGGGGGTAACGCCGGTGGCGGGGGCGACGACGTCGTAAAAGCCAGCTGGAACTGAAAGCCGCCTGCTGCTGGGACTGAAAGCCTACGCTAAGTCCTTACAGACGCTGTACAGACAATCAAACCAGTATGTTTATCAAAAAATTTATTTACCCACTTAACTCAGGTGAAATTTTGACCTAGAACACGGTAAAGTAATACCCAGCACGCGCGGCGACCTGCGGCGCGTTCTCGTAGCTACCAGCCAACGCTGGCAATAACTTCAGTCAAGGAGAATGTTTATGGCACAGGTAACCGCCACCATCGCCTCCAAGGTCGGCCTACACGCTCGTCCTGCCGCTGCTTTCGTCAAGGCCGTTGGCGAACAGGGCATCCCGGTCACCATTGCTAAGGAAGGCGGCAGCCCGGTAGACGCTTCCTCCATCCTCGGTGTCATGACCCTAGGCGCCACTTTCGGTGACGTCGTCACCCTGACCAGCGAGGCCGAGGGTGCCGAGGCCGGTCTGGAAGCCCTCAAGGCTCTGCTGGAGACCGACCTGGACGCCTGATACGTCTAAACTTAAGCCCCCGCCAGCGTTTTTACGCAGCGGGGGTTTTTGTTTGTCTTTAATATTGGCCTATGACGACTGTTGTTGCGATAGATGGCTCGGCCCTGGGCAATCCCGGCCCAGCTGGTTGGGCCTGGTATGTGGACGAAAACTGCTGGGCGGCCGGGGGTTGGCCTAGCAGCAGCAATAATCGGGGCGAACTTACGGCGCTGTTGGAGCTGTTGAAAGCTACCGCACCCACCAATGAGGAATTGCATGTGCTGGCTGATTCGCAGTACGTGATTAATTCGGTGACTAAATGGATGTCAGGTTGGAAAAAGCGTGGTTGGCGTAAATCAGATAAAAGCCCGGTACTTAACGCTGATTTAATGCAGGCTATTGATGAGGCTATTAGTGGTCGTAAGGTGAGTTTTGAATGGGTCCGTGGTCACAGCGGTCACCCCCTCAATGAGGCCGCTGATGATAAGGCCCGCGCCGCCGCCACGGCTTACCAGCGTCACGGCTCGGTGGAGAGTGGCCCGGGGTGGACTCGCGGGGAAATTAAGGGGACTACGACGACGGCGCCCGGCTCGGCTCAGGGGTCGACGGCGCTGCCCGGCTCGGCTCAAGGCGCTAACTTTCCCTCACGGGCTGAGGCTGCGATGACACCTGGTTTGCCTCGAACAGCAGCTCACGCTTCCTCACGGGTTGGGACTTCGACGTCGCAACCGCAACAAAACGTTACTGCTTTGCAGCAACAGATTGCGCAGGCACAACAAGAAATTGCTTTAGAGCAGCAAAAGATAGTTGCCGCCCACCAAAGCATTGTGACGATTCAACAAAATATCACGGCAGCGCAACAAAAGATCGCCAAGATTCAACAAAGAATTGCTAGCGCACAGCAAACAGTTACCTCGGCGCAGCAAGAAATTTTGTCTGCTAACCGCCACGGCGGACGCGCTAAATCAGCTGACCCTAACCCCGACACCCTGTTTTAGGGGCAGGCCGCACGTTTAACGTGAAACAAAAAGATGTGGGCCGGAATGTAAATTCCGGCCCACATTGCTTTTAAACCCGGTTAGCTTTGCGGCAACAACGCGGCGCCACTGGCGCCGGCGCTGTTGCCAGCGTGGCTAGGCTTTGCACGCTGCCAGGCGGCTAGCGCCCAGTGCCTGATTTGGTGGTGGCCAAGGCGCCGGCGCTGTTGCCGGCGTGGCTTATGTCTCAGACCAGGGTCATGGCCTGGCGGGCGATGGCCAGCTCCTCGTTGGTGGGTACTACCAGCACCTTCACCTTCGAGTCGGGGGTGGACACCACACGCGGCTCGGGGCTGCGCTGGTTGTTGGCCTGCTCATCTAGCTCAACCCCCAACCAACCCAGGCGAGCGCACAGCTCGGCGCGAATGGCGGCGTCGTTCTCACCAATACCAGCGGTGAAGGTGAGGGCATCTAGGCCACCCATGACAGCGGTGTAAGAACCCACGTACTTGAGTAGGCGGTGAATGTAGATGTCCATGGCTTCGCGGGCCTGGGTGTCGCCGGCGGCGATACGCTTCCACACTTCACGCATGTCGTTGTCGCCGCACAGGCCCTTCATACCGGACTCGCGGTTGAACAGATGGTCCAGCTCCTGGGCGTCCATCCCGGCCACGCGGGCCAGGTGGAATACCGCAGCCGGGTCGATGTCACCGGTGCGGGTACCCATAACCAGGCCCTCCAGCGGGGTTAGACCCATGGAGGTGTCTACTGCGCGTCCGCTCACAACAGCGGAGGCACTGGCGCCGTTACCCAGGTGCAGCACAATCTGCTTGAGGTCGTCACGACCCAGCAGCTGGCTGACAGTAGAGGAAACGTACTGGTGGCTGGTGCCGTGGGCGCCATAGCGGCGAATCTCGTACTTGTCGGCAACCTCGCGGTTCAGGGCGTAACGCGCGGAGGCTTCCGGCAGGCCCTGGAAGAACGCGGTGTCGAAAACAACCACGTGCGGCACATCGGGCAGCAGCTGGCGAGCCACGCGGATACCGGCTAGGGCCGGGCCGTTGTGTAGCGGGCCTAGCGGGATTAGCGCCTCAACCCGGTTTTCTACCGCCTCGTTCACCAGGGCGGGGCCGTCAAAGTAGCGTCCACCTTGCACTACGCGGTGACCGACGGCGGCAATGTTGGCTTCTGCCAGGGAGGGGCCTTCGCTTTCGAATAGCTCCAGCACCTTGGCTAGGCCGGCGCGGTGGTCAGGTACGGGAGCTTCGATCACAGTCTTAGCTTCGTCATGCTTGTGGGTGATCGCGCCCATTTCCTCACCGATACGCTCCACCAGACCCGAGGCAAGAGCCTGGCCAGAGTCGGGGTCTACCAGCTGGTACTTGATGGAGGAAGAACCGGAGTTGATCACCAAAACAGTGTGCAGTGCCATAAAAATCCCTTGCGTTACTTGCGTTGTTAGTGCTTGCTTTTAGCCCTGTGCCTGTACGGCAGTGATGGCCACGGTGTTAATGATGTCTTCCACCAGCGCACCGCGAGACAGGTCGTTTACCGGCTTGTTCAGAGCCCTGCAGGATCGGGCCCACCGCCACCGCTCCAGAAGAACGCTGCACGGCCTTGTAACCGATGTTACCGCTGGAAAGGTCCGGGAAGATGAACACGTTGGCACGTCCGGCGACGGCGCTACCGGGGGCCTTAGTGGCGGCCACGGAGGGGTCAATGGCGGCGTCGTACTGAATGGGGCCCTCAACGGCCAGTTCAGGGGCCTTTTGACGGACCAACTCAGTGGCGGTGCGAACCTTGTCCACATCCGCGCCCTTGCCGGAGGTGCCGGTGGAGAAGGACAGCATGGCCACACGCGGCTCCACCCCGAACTGGCGGGCGGTTTCAGCCGAGGAAATGGCAATGTCAGCCAGCTGCTCAGCGGTGGGTTCAGGGTTGACGGCGCAGTCACCGTAAACCAGTACGCGGTCTTCAAGCAGCATCAAGAACACTGAGGAAACAATGGAAGTTCCCGGCTTGGTTTTGATGATCTGGAAGGAAGGCACGATGGTGTGAGCGGTGGTGTGTACCGCGCCCGAAACCATACCGTCGGCGTCGCCCATGTGCACCATCATGGTGCCAAAGTAGGACACGTCCTGAACCTTTTCGCGGGCCTGCTCCAGGGTGACACCCTTCTTGGCGCGCAGGCGAGCAAACTCGGTGGCGTACTTTTCTAGCAGCTGCTCGTCGTTTACAGACACGATGCGGGCGCCGGAAATGTTTAGGCCCAGCTCAGTGGCGCGGGCGTGCACAGCGTTTTCGTCACCCAGCAGCACCACGTTGGCTACGTTGCGGCGTAGCACGGAGTCGGCGGCGCGCAGCACACGGTCGTCTTCAGACTCGGGCAGCACAATGGTGCGGCGGTCGTTGCGGGCGCGCTCGATCAGTTCGCTTTGGAACATCAGCGGGGTAACCACCTCGGAGCGGGCTACATCCAGGGCGTCCATAATGCCCTTAACGTCAGCTTCCTGCTCGAAAGTGGTGATGGCGACGTCGATCTTGTGCTTGGAACCTTGAGCGATGTGAGCCTTAATGGAACCAGCAGCCAGACCCACCTTGAAGGTGTCCAGGTTAGTGGTGATGATGGGCAGCGAGGTGCTTAGACCCTTGATTAGCTCGGCGGGCACGGTAGGCAGCGGGAAACCGCCGTTTAGTACCAGACCAGCCAGGGAAGGCATGGCGGTGGAGGCGTGCGCAGCAGCCAGGGCGATGATGATACCTACGCGGTCTGAGGGCACAACCACCAGCTGGCCGTCACGTAGACGCTCCATAGCGTGGGAGACGTCCATAGCGCAGATGAGCAGGTCTTCAGCCTCACGTTCTAGCAGTGCCGGGTCGCCGGAAAGTAGCTGGCCGTCAATAGTGCGCATAACTTCGCCGACGCTGGGGGCGGCCAGTAGCGGCACTTCCGGGATGGAGGTGACGGTTAGTCCCTCCAGCTTGGACTTGAGCAGGTACTCGATAGCTTCGCGCTCGCTGGGCTTGCAGCGGTTAGCTACCACGGCCACCACCCGGGCGTGCTCGGCTGCGATTTCCTTAATCGATACCTGGGCGCTGGCTAGTGCTTCGGAGGGGCCCTGGTTGCCGTTTACTACCAGCAGGGTGGGGGCGCCAATGTTGGCTGCTACCTGGGCGTTTAGGGTCAGTTCGGGGTTGCCGGCGACGCCGTCGTAGTCAGAGCCGTCAATGATGACCACGTCGTGCTCGCGGGCCACGTTACGGTAGGCCTCAATGATGGCGGCCATGCCGGCTTCGGGGTCGGCGCGGAATTCGTCCCAGGTGACGCCAATGGCCTGCTCAGCGCTTAGGTGTGAGCCTGAGTGCTCAAGTAGGAGCGGGGTGAATAGGTCATTTTCACGGTCAAATACGAAGGGGCGGAAAATGCCAACCTTTGGCCACCACCTTGGTTAGTGCTGAAGCTAGGGACAAAGCCACCATTGACTTGCCCGAGCCAGCGCTGGGAGAGCTGATATAAATGCTGTGTGCCACGCTACAACCTCGGATCTTCTATCAAATCGTTCGCGGGGCGGCCGAGGTGACCTCGGCGTCCCATGCTCTAAGTCTGCCTCATTGTCATGCTTAACTTTGCCAAGCTTGACTGTAGGCAGGGGTGAAACATCTCTTATTTTGTGGCTTTTTGTTAGTTATGTCGGTTTCCGACGGCGCCTCGGGTAGTACTGCGCCGCGCGTCTGCGCCCCGGGCCGCGTCGTCGTCGCTGTAACTTAAGCCAGCAGCAGCGGCAAGGTAGAAATAATGGTGGTGATAATGACCAGCGGCTCAAACACCGCCAAAGTCAGCCGCTTAGCCAGTGCGCGCCCCGCCAGCGCCCCAAACAGCACGATCGGCACCAAAAAAGCCGCTATTTGCAGGTGCTGGGGCTGAATTAGGCCCAGTGAAATAGTGAAGGGAAGCTTAGAAAGATTAACTAGGAAGAAAAACCAGGCGGTAGTTCCCAAGAAAGTTTTTACACTGAATTTGCAGGCCAAAAAGTACATGCTGGTAACCGGGCCGCCAGCATTAGCAACCATAGTGGTAAACCCCGCTAAAGCCCCCAGCAATGGCGCGCATAGGCTTATTTGCGGGAATATTGGTTAGCTTACGGCGACGCTGCCAAATAGTTAATACCACTAAAAGCAATAAAATAATGCCAATAGATTTACGCATCTGTGCTTGGGTAACAAAACGCATAAAGATAGCCCCGGCCACCACCCCGGTAAGCACTGAAACAACCAGGCGGCGCAGCAGTTTAAAGTTGGCGTCGTGGCGGTAAGCCCAGATGGCCAGCAGGTCGCCGGCCAGCAGTAAAACCAGCATCATGCCGGTAGATTCCTTGGCGGGTAGCACCAGGGCATAAAGCGCTGCCGCAATTGAAGCTAACCCGGGGATAGCGGTCTTTGCCAGGCCGGTTAGCAGCGCTGCAACGATTAGCATCGCCCAGCTCAGTACCGTTAAAGAAGCTAACACCCCTGCAGTCTACAGTAATTGTAAGAACAATTCTTGGTTGAATTTACTTAAAGTAGACTGCCCATATGCCCAACCCCACTCAGGCCGACGTCGTCGGCTCGGCTGCTCTGCGCGTGGGCGGCATGGGGACTTTAGGGGCGCCGTCGTGAAAGAAAGCTTGTCAGAGCGGGGCGGGGGAGTGGGTGGGTACTTTAGGGGCGCGGGCGGATATAAACGTGCTCAGCCCTAACAAGGTGCGCCAGGCCTAGAGGCGCTTGGGCACAAAAAAGTCCCGGACCGCTAGTGAACTGAACTGCGATCCGGGACGTATTCCCGTGGCTGTAAAGCTGGCTTAATTGCTAGCTCTAAAAGCTTTGGGGTAAAGCGCTAGGCATCAGGCGTTGATGAGCTTTTCCTCAACGTAGCTGCGAGCGATCTTGGCGTATTTCAGGGGCTCGGCAACCTTGGGGTCCTGCTCGGCCTCAACCAGGATCCAACCCTTGTAGCCGTGCTCGACCAGGAAGTTGTAGGGCTCAGTGAAGTCGATGGTGCCGTCGCCGGGCACGGTGAACATGCCGGCCAGGAAGGAGTCGAGGAAGGAGCGCTTGGCTTCCTTGGACTCGGCCATCTTCTCGGGGCGAACGTCCTTGAAGTGGACGTGCTTGATGCGGTCGATGGCGCCGTGCAGCAGGCCCAGGACGTCGCCGTCGCCCACGAAAGCGTGACCGGTGTCGAACAGCAGGGAGACCTTCTCGGGGTCAGTCAGCTCAAGCAGCTTGAAGGTTTCTTCCTTGGTCTGTACCACGGTGCCCAGGTGGTGGTGGTAGACCAGGTCCAGGCCGTACTCGTGAGCGATCTCGCCGAGCTTGTTCAGGCCCTCAGCCAGAACCGGCCACTCCTCGTCCGTGAGAAACGGGCTTGTTCTCGAAGATGCAGATGTCGCGGATGCCCTGCACGGAGCCGGTCTGCTCAGAGACCACCACACGGGTGGCGCCCAGGAACTGCAGGTACTCGCAGGTGGCGCGGAACTCGGGGATAACGGCGTCGATGCCGTCACGGACGATGAAGGAGGAGAACCACTGGGCCACGATCTTCAGGCCGGCAGCGTCAGCCTTAGCCTTGACCTCTTCCTTGGGCGGGTACCAGCCGGCAACCTCGGTGCCACGGAAGCCAACGGTGGCCAGGTCGTCGAACATGACGTCGATGGTGTTCCATTCGCCAACCTCGGGAATGTCATCGTTACGCCAGCTGATGGGGTGCATACCCCAGGTGATGCCGTGCGGGTCAGTGATGGCGGTGGTGGGGTCTAGCTTTGCTGCCATTGCAACTCCTTTGTGTTTTAGCATTTGGTGAGCGGCGTATCCCGGCCTCAAGCGCTCACCAAGAAGTCTATTCGAAACGTTTCTGAGACTTCAATGTCTGGACAATTAATTTTATTTTGTTCGCGCCGGTGAACAGTTTTGCGTCCGACGCCGCCCCTGACCACTTGGGTGCCTGCGTGCCTTTGGGGGTATGCGGCGGTGCTGCCCTGGTGGTCACTTAGCGCAGTTAACGCGGCTAGTTAGGGGCGACGTCGAACTGTAGCGGCAGTTAGATACCGCTGGAAAGTGGGGTGCTTGTCTTACGACAAGCACCCCACAAGTTTTGGTCAGGAGAAGCGAGCCTTCATCTCGACCTCGATCTCTTCCAGAGACTTGTCGGCGGTCTCAGGCATGATCTTGAACAGGATTACGGCTACGACCAGGTTGGTGACACCGTAGATGGTGTAGGTGATACCACCACCGAGGTTCTCCATCATGTAGGGGAAGGTCCAGCCCACGATGGCGTTGACGATCCACAGGCAGAAGATGGCGGTACCGTTCATGACGCCGCGCACGTTGGACGGGAAGATTTCACCCATCATGGTCCATACGATGGTTCCGTTGGAGGACTGAACGATCAGCATGAATACGGCCATCAGAGCCAGAATCAGGTAGGCGGCCCAGCTCGGCGGGGTGGTCTTGTTTGTCGATGTGCGGAGCAATGGTGAACTCGAAGATAGCGGCGATAGCCAGCAAGGAGATACCTACACCGATCACGTCGGCGATCAGGATCTGGCGACGACGGAACTTCAAGATCAGCCAGATACCCAGGGCAGAACCGATAACACTCATGACACCGTTAGCAACCTGGGCGGTAATGGCGGCGGAGGTGGACATACCGGCGTACTGCAGAAACCTTGGGGGCGTAGTACATAACGGTGTTAACACCGGTTAGCTGGTTGGTGATAGCCAGGAAGATACCGACGAACATCAGCTTACGCAGCCACGGAGTGGCCATGACGTAGCCAAAGCCCTTGCGCTGAGCGTGCTCTTCTTCTTCCTGCTGGTGAGCCTGGACCATTTCCATGAGCTCGTCGGCCAGCGGGCCGTCCTTTTCCTCGTTGCGCACGCGCTTGAGGGCGCCGATGGCGTCGTAGAGACGTTCCTTTAGCCAGGTACCAACGGGAGGACTCAGGCATGAGGCGGATACCGATCCACAGGGCCACAGCCGGGACCGAGCACAGTACGATCATGTAGCGCCAGGTGTCACCGTTACCGGCGCTGACCTGCAGCTGCTCTAGGAAGGCGTGGTAGGCGGCGGGCTCTAGGTTACCGCCCTGGGAGGTCTGCAGCTTGGACAGAACGTCGAAGGAGATGTCGTGGCCCAGCAGGCTCGGGTCCAGGGTGCCAGAGGGGTCAGCAGTGATGGTCAGCTTGGGGCCGCCACTCATGGAGTTGATGATGGCGTTAATGGTGAAGGCGAGCAGCTGACCGGTAACGATCATCAGCTGGTCGAGGGCCACGATGGAGCCACGAATACGCTTAGGCGCGGTTTCAGCTAGGTAGACAGGAACGGTTGCACTTGCGCCACCCACAGCAAAGCCCAGGATGAAGCGGAAGATGTACATGATCGACACGTTCGGGCTGAAAGGCGTTACCGCAGGCGCCGAAGAAGAACAAGATGGCCAGCAGGGTGATGTTGTGGCGACGACCGTACTTGTCAGACAACAAACCACCAATGAGTGCACCCACGGCTGCACCGATTAGCAGAACACCAGAGATACCGCCCTCTTCGAGGCTGGTCAGTGCCAGGCCGGAAGCGCCGTCGGGCATGTACATGTAGGGCAATGCGCCACTGATTACACCGGTGTCGTAACCAAATAGCAGTGAACCTAGCGTGGCTACGGCTGCGATGGCAACTACGCCACGGTGCTTGCCAGAAGGTGGAGTCTTGTCAACTGCCTTCTGCATCTGTTCCCTGTTAATAGTCTTCAGGGAGATGTCACCCTTTGACATTGGGTGGCTCCTTTCCTATTTTTCACTCGTCTTACGAGCGTATACCCCCAGCAGTGGGGGCAAGTCTTTTAATTGTTTGTTTGCCGGCAGTCCGGCGCAGAGTTGCCTGGCCTCTGGGCTAGGGGACCCAAAGGGGCCAGGCGCGGTATTTAGTAGTATTGGCAGATTACTTGTCGAAGGTGGTGTTACCTTCGACGCGAGCAACTTCATGCCACTGGCCATCAGCGGCGGAGGCAACAGTGGCCTCGTCAACTTCAGCGGCGCACCAGGCGTCGGCAGCTGAAGGGGCAAGTTGCTTGCCAGTTAGAACAGACTCGATGAACTGGGCGGCTTCGACTACCTTCATGTCGTCAAAGCCCATGGAGGTGCCGATGGCCGGCTGGAAGCGAGACCACTGACCCCAAGCCGGGTTGGCCATGGCGCGGGTGTAGCCGTGAGTGGCTCCGCCGTCGACGCCCGAGGCATACTTCCAGCTCGTTAAGGCGCTCGAAGTTCCAACGGGCAGAGCCCTCGGTGCCGTAAACCTCAACCACGTACTCAGCGCGCGGGTCCTACGCTGACGCGAGAGGACTCCAAGGTGCCCACCACGCCGTTGTCGAAAACGTACCAGCATGGCTACGTAGTCTTCGTTTTCAACCTCGCCAACCTCATCGCCGATCTCAAAACCGGAGTGGCCCACACCCATCTTGGTGGGGATAGGACGCTCGGTGATGAAGGTGTCGGTGATGGCACTGACGGAAGCGATACGGCCCACGATGTACTGGGCCAGGTCTGCGCCGTGGCTCATCAGGTCGGGCACGACCCCGGCGCCAGCCTTTTCCTTGCTAGCGCGCCAGGTCAGCGGGCTTAACGGGGAAGAGTTGTAGTCCGCAATGAACCACACGCGTACGTTAGTCAGGCGGCCAAGCTTGCCTTCACGCACCAGGGTGCGCATGTACTCAATGGCGGGGGTGTGGCGGTAGTTGAAGCCGACGGCGCTAACCAGGCCAGCCTTCTCAGCGGCCTGAGCGATTTCGCGCGACTGCTCAGCGCTTACACCCATGGGCTTTTCGATCCAGAAGGGCTTTGCCGGCAGCAATGGCGGCGAGGGCGATTTCCTTGTGGAGGAAGTTAGGGGAAGCAATAGAAACGATGTCTACCTCAGGGTCTGCTAGCAGCTCGTGGTAGTCGGCGTAGGCGCGTTTGAAACCTAGCTTGCCGGTCGCTTCTTCGCGCACGGAGTCAATTGGGTCAGCGGCGGCAACTAGCTCTACTTCTACCCCTAGCTCGGGGAAGTACTCTGCTACGGCCTTGTAAGAACGAGTGTGTAGACGACCCATCCAACCTAGGGAGATTACGCCAACCCCTAGGCGCTTCTTCTCACCCATAGTTCCCTCCTTGGTGTCTGTGATGTGGTCTGAAATGTGTTGTATTCGGTGCAAACGCGCGTCAGCAATGACGTTGAGTACACACTAGCATCACGCAAATGTAAGTACAACTACCTGAGTTAAGTGGCCTGCGATACTAGCTATCACAGGCCGGTTTATCTAGTCGTATGTCAGTAAGTGGTGCAAAATCGATCAGCGTGCGCCGCTTAAAGAGCACATTTAACTAGCCGTAGCCGAGCGCAGTGAAGAGGACCTGACCTGCAAAAACGGCTCAATTAACTGCATTTGCGGGGCAGGGGCTGGGAGGATCAACCAGCGCTTTAACTGACACGCGGCCATTTTTTCAAGATTCTGGTCGATCGAAGAGAGCGCAAATTCAGGGTGGGTCAGCCATGCGGGTGTTGTCATACGAAACCATGCCAACGTCTGGCCCCATCCGCCAATCTGAACGGTAGACAGCCGCCGCATAGTCGATAGCCAGCAGATCGTTGAACGCAATGATGGCGCAGTGACCGGCGTCGTGAGATTTAGTGAGCAGCTCTAAATTGGCCTGGCAGTCCCAGTGAGATTTGAGAATCTTAAAAGGCACTCGCTCCTGCGCGGCCACCAATTGGCAAGCTTCCAGGCGCTCATAGACAATCGGCTCCATGCGGGTGGAGGTGGGGGTAGCAAAATACAGGTGGCTGTAGCCCTGCTTGGCCAGGTGGCGAATTACCTGCGTGGCCGCAGCTATCTCATCCATGCGGGTAACCCACACGGTGTTATCGCCCAGTTGGCGATCAAGCAGACACAAATTAATGCGCTGGCTCAGCTCCAGCACCGCCCCGGTATCCAGGGTAATCCCGGCAAAAATAACCCCAGCCGGACGCATTTGCAGCACCTGCTTAATTACTTCTTGCTCACGCTCAGGTACTCGGTCAGAAACCATTACCAGCAGCGAATAGCCAACCTTTTTCAGCTGCTTTACGCAGGGCGCGGGAAAGCTGATCAAAATAGGGGATTATCTAAATAGGGCAGCACCAATAACAGCCGGTGCGAATCGCCGCCAGCCAGTTCCGCCGCCGCCGAATGGGGCTGATAGTTTAGGGCGCGCGCGGCGCTAAGAATACGCTCGCGGGTGTGCTGACTCATGCGTCCACCCCCGCTTAATGCCAGGGATACCAGGCCGCGTGAGACCCCCGCGAGTTCAGCTACATCTGCCTGTGTTGCTGGGCGAGCCTTCATCATGTCTCCTGTGACTGATTATTTATGGGACAATCCTAGCAAGTGTGTTAGGAGATATATGGGCGCCAAGGTAACTATTTCCAGCGTAGCTAAAGCCACCGGCCGTTCTATTTCCACAGTTTCGGCTGCGCTCAATGGTGCTAGTGGAGTGGCTGAGTCTACTCGCGCCGAAATTTTGCAAGCCGCCCAGCGCCTAGGTTACGCGGCCGATCCTAACGCCCAGCAGCTGCGTCGTCGCCACAGCGGCATGATGGGGGTGGTGCTAACTGCCGGCCAAGCCTTCCAAGTGCGCCTGCTAGATGCGGTCTATGCAGCCGCCAAAGACCTAAACGTAGATGTGCTGGTAGCAGCCACTACCGCTAACCATGATCAAGAAGCTGGGGTGCGGGCCCTGCTGGCACGTCACTGTGAGGGGCTAGTGCTAATTGATCCCGACGACGACGAAACTGGCCGTCAGGGCCAGATCGGTAAGCGCGTGGCCACAGTGGTGCTTAGTAATGATGCTGCCGCAGCTGGGGTTGATAGCGTACTTTCGCGTGACGACGTCGGTATTAGCGCCAGTGTGGACCATCTAGTTTTGCAGGGGGTACGTCGCATTACCTATATCGACGGCGCCGGCTCTAGCGCTTGTGTGCGCCGCACTCGGGCTTACCGTCAGGCCATGAAAGACCATGGTTTAGGCCAGCATATTCAGGTGGTAGCCGGGGGTACCTCAGAAGCTGAGGGGGCCCGGGCAGCGCAGCAGTTGCTAGATGGCGGTGATTTACCCCAGGCTTTGATGTGCTTTAACGATCACTGCGCTATAGGTGCGCTAATGGCGCTAGTGCGCGCGGGTAAACGGGTGCCGCAAGACATTTTGGTGATGGGTTATGACGGTATCGATTTGGCCGGGGTAAGCGCGCTAGAGCTAAGCACTATCGACCAAAATGCCACATTAATGTCACGGGTGGCCTTGAAGCTAGCACATGCGCGCTCGCTGCAGCGACGCGGTGAACCGGTGAGCTTGTCTGAAACCCTAGAGGAGTTTGGCGATAACATACATATCACTATGAAAGCTGATCAAAGTGTATGTGTGGAAGTAAAACCACTAATGATTGTGCGTTCATCCACCAAATTTATGTAGCGATATTTAAACAGCAGCTGCTGATTTAAAAAGCGTTTTTGGGGGCGGAAAAATATTTTTCCGCCCCCAAAAACTTACTGGAGAAGCTGTGAGCGCACTTAATTACCAAGGCGGGTAGGCGGTGCCTGGGTAATGTGGGCAGTTTGAATCAGGACTGCCCACTAGTGCTCCCAGCTGTTAAAGCCTGTTAAGGCTCACAGGTGTACAACCTTGCCGGTGGCCGCGGACTCGGTGGCGGCCTCGGCTAGGCGCAGGGCCTCGATGGCGTCCTTGATGCCGGGCAGGGGCTTGGTGCCACCGTTGACGGCGTCGATGAAGCTGGTCAGCTCGATGCGGTAGGCGTCGGCGTAGCGCTGCAGGAAGAAGTCCAGGTAGGGCTCAGCGGCGTCGGTCAGCTCGTCGTTGTTCAGACGCACGGTGGTGGCGCGGATGTTGTCGGCGTTGAGGGTACCGGTGGCGCCCTGAGCCTCTAGACGCTGGTCGTAGCCGGAAGCGCAGTGACGGTTGTTGATGATGGTAGCTACCACACCGTCAGCGTTCTTCAGGGTTACCACAGCGGCGTCGGAGTCGCCGGCTTCCTTGATGGCGGGGTTGAAGTTCTGGCCTACGGCGTAAACCTCGGTGATGTCGCCCAGGAAGAAACGAGCCATGTCGAAGTCGTGGATGGTCATGTCGCGGAAGATACCGCCGGAGACCTTTACGTACTCAGCCGGCGGGGCGGAGGGGTCGCGGGAGATGATCAGCAGGGTCTCCAGGTCACCGATCTTGCCGTCGGCAACAGCCTGGTGCAGGGTGGCGAAGGAGGGGTCGAAGCGGCGGTTGAAGCCGAACATAACCGGAACCTCTACGGCGTCCAGCTCAGCCTGGGCAGCCTCAACGTCCTTCATGTCCAAAGCAATGGGCTTCTCGCACAGCACTGCCTTGCCAGCCTTGGCGGCAGCCAGCAGGTGCGGAATGTGTAGCGGAGTAGGGGAGCCAATAACGACGGCGTCGACGCCTTCGTCAGTGAAAACGGAGTCAACGTCAGTGGTGTGGCGGGCGCCGTACTCAGCGGCGAGTTTCTCGGCGGCGTCGCCGAAGGGGTCAGCAATCAGGGCCAACTTGGCGTCCGGGTGGGAGGCGATGGTCTTAGCGTGGACGTGGCCAATGCGGCCGGCGCCGATGACGGCAATGTTTAGCATATTTTTCCTAAAGTAAGTGAGTTTGGGTGTGGGCGGTGGCCTGTGCAGTCAACCATTAGCTGCAGCCGTTTCTTTAGGCCACCGCCCTTAAATTTAAGCTGATCTTAAGATCAGGGCTTGGGAATGAGTACCTCGCGTACCAGGCGGTCTAGGTCGTTGTCGGACTCTAGGAAGCCGCGCAGGGTCTTGCGGGTGGCGCCGAACTGGGTGAACTCCTCGGGGGTCATGCCCTCGGGCTCGTAAGCGCGGACGAACTCGGGGATGCCCAGCAGGGTCTCCATGATGTCGTCGCGCACGGGCACGTCCATGCGCTCAACCATCTTGTAGTCGGAGTTGTTGATCAGCTGCTGCCAAGCGAACGGCGGGGAGACTACGACGTCGCCACCGACGAACTCGCTCCAGTGCATCACGTTACGGAAAGCAGCGGAGAGCATGCGAGCACGCAGGCCGCGCTTCTGGAACTCGGCGTAGGCGCGCTTGAAGGCGGCTACACCGGCCCACTCTAGGTGACCGGGGTCGAGGAACAGCTTGTCGCGCTTGGCAACTTCCTTGATCCAGTCGTCCAGACGGCCAACCATCAAGGTGACCACGGGGCCCATGGTGGACACGTCCTTGCCCTCAGCCTCACGGCGCTTTAGACCACGCTCGATGGCTTCACCGGTGGTAACGGCCTGGGGAACGGAGAAGGAGACGGTTACGTTAACGCTTACGCCACGGTAGGTGGCTTCTTCGATGGCCTCAACGCCAACAGCGGTGGCGGGGATCTTGACGATGATGTTCGGAGCTAGCTTGTGGAACTCTTCGGCCTGGTCAGCTAGGGCCTTGGCGGAGCGGGCTAGGCGGGGGTCGGTCTGCATTGACAGGCGCCCGTTGCGGCCATTCTCGCGCTCGAAGATGGGCTCTAGTAGCTTGGCGGCTTCGAGGCTCAGCTCACGTACTGCGGTCCAACCAACCTCAGACTCGGTGATGGTGGGGTTTTCCTTGGCGATCTCGGCGATGCGAGCGTTCCAGAAGTCCTTGCGCTTGATGATGCAGTTGTAAGCGATGGTCGGGTTGCAGGTAGCGCCAACACCACCGTAGGAAATGGACTGACGCAGCTCGTCTGGGTCAGAGGAGTCGTTCCACAGCGCGGTGGGGGTGTTGCGGGCTGCATCTAGCAGCGGCCCGGGCGTGTATTCAATGCTCATTGACAGGCACTCCTTCGTGAAAATCTTTGAAGACAACCTCAGCGGTGTCGGTAGCAATGACTTTAGGGGAGGCGGACCGCACGTGTCAACATATGTCAGTACAAAATCGACAATTGGGTAGATGCCCGCGCAGGCCTTCTTGTTTGCGCACGCTTTTGCAGGCAGATTTGGCTTTATTTCAGCTAAAAAGCTACGACGCCACCGAATTGGCGACGCCGTAGCTATAGATTAATTAGCTTCGCTGGGACGAAACTAAGTACCTGCCTGAAAAATTGACAGGGCAATTACTCACTGCGAAAACAGGGTGGTTTCGAAGGAGTAGCGTGAAGCACGGTAAATGTGGTTACCGTATTCAATGACTCGACCGTTAGCGTCGTAAGTGGTGCGCTGTGCGGTTAGCACTGCGGCGTTGCGGCGCTCGTTGAGCATCTGGGCTTCCTTAACGGAAGCTAGGCGGGCTCCAATAACCTGGTGAGCAGTAGTGGGAACAATGTCTAGCTCACGGAATAGGTCATATAGGGAATTGTCCTCCAGTCGGCGCATCGAGGGGGCGATGTCAGCCGGCAGGAGGTTGTCGAGGATAGAGACGGGCTCGTCGTCGGCATAACGCAGACGCACGATGTGAACTAGGGCGGTGCCAGGGCGAACCTTGAGGAGCTTGGCCTCTTCGGCGTTGGCGGGGTGCTCCTCATAGTCGGAGACCGAGGTGCGCACGGTGTGCCCGGCGGCCTTTAGGTCATTGAGGAGGCTGGTTAGTTCCATCGGGCGGTGCACGTGGGTGGGAGCCACGATAGTGCCGACGCCGCGTCGTCGGGTTAGTAGGCCACGGTCAACTAGACGCTGTAGGGCCTGACGGGCGGTAGGGCGGGAAACTTGTAGGCGTGCGGCCATAGAAAGCTCGTCTTCTAGGCGAGTACCTGCAGGCAGGTCACCATCCAAGATAAGCTTCGCGATCGGCTCAGAGATCTGGTAGTAGAGCGGCACTGGGGAGGTGCGATCCAACTGTATCTGCAGCGCGTAGGGGGTCGCGGGGGAGGTAGCCATGGTGTCTTTTCTTTCGTGCGGGCAACTAAATCAGGGAACCCGTGAGGGTATTTAGAAGCTCGATAACTGTGTAGTTATTCGGGATGTTGGGGTATCACCACACAACAAGCCAGTTGGCAACGTCGCTCGCACATAGTGACATGCGCCGTTGACATCCGGCTTGTCTGATCAAGTGATGATGGTGCTAATAATAAAGCAATAATTTGTGTGCTGTACACATATAACCGTTTGTAAGTACAAAGCTTGACGCTGTCGGATGTGAGCGGGCATACTGTTTATCGGGCGCGGGGGCCACCCCGAAGAAGTGGAAAGGTAGCCCACAGATATGACAAATCAAGCCGGCCTAGATGTACTGACAATAGGGCGTAGTGGTGTTGACATCTATCCCTTACAAACTGGCGTACACCTTGAAGATGTAGAAAGTTTTCGGCAAATTCCTGGGCGGATCTCCCACTAACGTGGCTGTGGCCGCTGCTCGCCTAGGTCACACCAGCGGGGTAATCACCGGTGTAGGGTGACGATCCTTTCGGTCGCTTCGTGCAGCGTGAGATGCGCCGTCTGGGTGTGAGCGACGCAAATGTAGTCACTGTCCATGACTTCCACACCCCCGTCACTTTCTGTGAGATTTTTCCCCCCGACAACTTCCCTCTCTACTTCTATCGCGAGCCCAGCGCCCCCGACCTAGAAGTGCTACCCCAGCAAGTAGACTGGGCCGCCGTCGAAAACGCCAAAATCTTTTCTGGTTCACCGTAACCGGCCTATCACGAGAGCGCTCCCTGCAGGTACACACCACCGCCCTATCGCGTCGCGACAAGCGTCCCCTACACCATCGTTGACCTGGACTACCGCGAAAACCTCTGGGCCTACCCGCAGCAAGCCAGCGAGCGCGTATGGAATGTGCTCGAAAGCGTAGATGTAGCCATCGGTAACCGCGAAGAGTGCGCCGTCGCCGTCGGAGAAACCGAACCCGAACGCGCCGCAGACGCCCTACTAGAGCGAGGCGTGGAACTAGCCATTGTCAAGCAGGGCCCGCGCGGCACCCTAGCCAAGACCTGCGACGAAAGCGTGTGGGTGCCGGCTACCAAAGTAAACGTAACCAACGGCCTAGGTGCTGGCGACGCCTTCGGCGGATCTATCTGCCACGGCCTACTAGAAGGCTGGGGTCTGGAAAAAATGATCAAGGCGGCCTCCCTCTCGGGTGCCCTGGTGGCCTCACGCCTAGAGTGCTCCACCGCCATGCCCACTCGCGCCGAACTAGAAACCATGCTTGAAACCGGTGACGTACTGTGAGCCTAATTGCCAAACTCTCCCAAATCCGTATGCACGCGCCTGAGGCCTTCGCCAAGGCTCTGCGCGAGCGCCCCAAAGCTGACCCGGCGCAACTTAGCGGCAACCTAATGATTATTGCCTGCGACCACCCCGCTCGTGGGGCGCTGGGGGCAGGTGGCGGCGAGCAGGCCATGGCCAGCCGCGAGCAGCTACTAGATCGCTGCATCCAGGCTCTGTCGCGTGAAGGCGTAGACGGCTTCTTGGGTACCGCCGATCTAATCGAGGACCTGGCCCTGCTGGGCGCGCTAGATAACAAGCTGGTATTTGGCTCCATGAACCGTGGCGGCTTTGCAGGGAGCCCAGTTTGAAATTGACGACCGCTTTACTGGTTACAACGCGCGTGGCGTGGTGGACGCTAATCTCGACGGCGGCAAAATGCTGCTGCGAATGGACTACCACGATCCCGCCTCGGTGCGCACCCTAGAGCACTGCGCCCAGGCGGTAGATGAGCTGGCGCGCTCGCGCAAAGTGGCCATGGTTGAGCCTTTCATTACTTACCGTGAAGGCGGCTCAGTTAAAGCTTTACTAGATGCTAAAAGTGTCATCACTTCCATTACCGTAGCCTCTGGGCTGGGTTCAACCAGCGCCTACACCTGGCTGAAACTGCCGGCTGTAGATGACATGGAGCGGGTTATGGAAGCCACTACCTTGCCGGCCCTGATTTTGGGTGGAGCTGGCAAGGGTAATCTAGATGAAGACCTGGTGGCTTGGGGTAAAGCTCTTCAGGCTCCCAACGTGCGCGGCCTAGTAATTGGTCGCTCGCTGCTATTTCCTGCCGACGGCGATGTGGCGACGGCAGTAGACAAGACCGTCCAACTATTGAAGTGAGAAACATGAGTGCAGATATCTTCATTCCGGCCCGCACTAGTGGGCATGGTCAGTTCACCGTGGACATTGACCACGAAAAGGCTGGCTGGGGCTACAGCGGCCTGCGTGTGGTGGAGCTAGAAGCTGGCGCTAGCCAGGCTCTAGAGACCGGCGACAGCGAACTGTTGGTGCTGCCCCTGGCCGGTTCTGCCACTGTAAACGTGGATGGGCGCGACTATGAGCTAGCCGGCCGCCCTGGGGTTTTCCAGGCGGTAACCGACTATCTCTACGTGGGGCGCGGCAAGGAGCTGACCATCACCAGCGCCGCCGGTGGTCGCTTTGCTTTCCCCTCGGCGGTGGCCACCAAGGACCTGCCTACCGCTTACTACCCCAAGGAGACCGTGCGTATTGACCTGCGTGGTGCGGGGGACTGCTCGCGTCAGGTAAACAACTACTGCCTGGCCGTGGAGGGTGTAACCACCTCCCACCTGCTGGCCTGCGAGGTTATTACTCCCGGTGGTAACTGGTCCAGCTACCCGGCCCACAAGCATGATGAGCACAGCGAAAACGAGCGCGAACTAGAAGAGATCTACTACTTCGAGATTGCCTCTGGCCCCGACGGTAGCGCCGGCTTTGGTCTGCACCGCACCTACGGCACCCCTGAGCGCCCCATTGACCTGTGCACTGAGGTTCACGACGGCGACACCGCCCTGGTCCCGCACGGTTACCACGGTCCTTGCGTGGCCGCCCCCGGTTACGACATGTACTACCTCAATGTCATGGCTGGCCCCAGCGAGGACCTAGTGTGGCTGGCTCCCGATGACCCGGCCCACCACTGGATCCGCGCCAGCTGGGAAGGTCAGGAGGTAGACCCGCGTCTACCGATGACCAAGTAAGCCGGAGATCAAAAGCCGTAGACTAAGTAAGCCAGATTTAGCGGCGCTGATGCGCAAAAATTGGGGCCTGGTAGGGCCAGAAGCTACCTGCCCAGGCCCCAGCTAAGGCTGCTAGATCTGTGAGCGCTGGGCTTGAGCCCTGGGCTGGACAAGTGCGCACGCGCGTCGCTGAGTGGGTGCACAAAAGTCTGATTGCGCCGGCCACAGCAATACCCTTAATGTATAAACAAATCTAAGCGTAGATCCACAGAAAGAGAACCAACGTGAGCAATGAAGCCTACACCGGCACCGTGCGCCTAACCGTCGCACAAGCCACCATTCGCTTCCTGTCCAACCAGTACTCCGAGCGTGACGGTGTCGAGCACCGTCTAATCCCGGGCGCTTTCGGTATCTTCGGTCACGGTAACGTAGCTGGTATCGGTCAGGCACTGCTGCAGAACGAAATCGCTCCGGTTGAGGGCGAAAACCCGATGCCCTACATCATGCCGCGTAACGAGCAGGGTCAGGTGCACGCTGCTGCCGCCTTCGCTAAGACCACCAACCGCATGCAGACCTACATGTGCACCGCCTCCATTGGCCCGGGCTCACTGAACATGGTTGTGGGTGCCGCCCTGGCCACCACCAACCGAGTGCCGGTACTGCTGTTCCCCTCCGACCAGTTCGCTAGCCGCATTCCCGACCCGGTACTGCAGCAGCTAGAGGACCCCACCACCCTAGAGGTGACCGTTAACGACTGCTTCCGTCCGGTCTCGCGCTTCTTCGACCGCATCAACCGCCCCGAGCAGCTGATCCCGTCCCTGCTCAACGCCATGCGCGTGCTGACCGACCCGGCCGAGACCGGCGCCGTCACCATCGCCATGCCCCAGGACGTACAGGCTGAGGCCTTCGACTGGCCGCTGGAGTTCTTCCGTAAGCGCGTATGGCACGTGCGTCGCCCCGCCGTCGAGAAGGCCGCCCTAGAGCGCGCCGTCGCCAAGATCCGCGCCGCCAAGCGCCCGCTGATCATCTCCGGTGGTGGCACCATCTACTCTGAAGCTTCTGAGCAGCTGCGTGAGTTCGCCTCCGCTACCGGCATTCCGGTGGCTGACACCCAGGCCGGTAAGGGTGCTATCAACTACGACCACCCCTGCTCCGTGGGTGGCGTGGGCTCCACCGGTGGCGACAGTGGTAACCACCTGGCCGACAAGGCTGACCTGATCATCGGTATCGGTACCCGCTACTCTGACTTCACCACCGCTTCCAAGACTCAGTTCAAGAACCCCGACGTGCAGTTCGTGAACATCAACGTAGCCGCTTTCGATGCCGCCAAGCAGAGCGCCGAAATGGTTGTAGCTGACGCCCGTGAGGCCCTAGTTGCCCTCAAGGAAGCCCTGGCTGACTACCACGTTGACGCCGCCTATAGCGAGGAAATCACCGCCGAGCGCGAGGCTTGGGCTGCCAAGGTAGACAAGTGCTACCACCTGGGCCACGGCCCGCTGCCGGCCCAGACCGAGGTATTTGGTGCCCTCAACGAGCTGCTAGGTGAAGAGGACATCGTCATCAACGCCGCCGGCTCCATGCCCGGTGACCTGCAGGCTCTATGGCAGGCCAAGACCCCGGTGCAGTACCACGTCGAGTACGCCTTCTCCTGCATGGGCTACGAGATTCCCCGCTGCCCTGGGTGCCAAGCTGGCCCGCCCGCAGTCCGAGGTAGTTTCCATCGTTGGTGACGGTACCTACCAGATGCTGCCCATGGAGCTAGCCACCGTGGCCCAGGAAGGCATCAAGGTTATCTACGTGCTGCTGCAGAACTACGGTTTTGCCTCCATTGGTGCCCTGTCTGAGTCTCGCGGCTCCCAGCGCTTTGGTACCAAGTACCGCAAGCGTGGCACCGGCTCGCACCTGGAAGACGAGCAGAACATTCCTGGTGTAGACATCGCCGCCAACGCCGCCAGCTGGGGCATTGACGTAATCAAGGTCTCCACCATCAAAGAGTTCAAGGACGCCTACCGCAAGGCTGAAGCTAGCGACAAGGCCACCATGATCCACATTGAGACCGACCTCTACGGCCCCAACCCGCCCGGCTCCAGCTGGTGGGACGTGGCAGTCTCGGGGTGTTTCTCGCCTAGAGTCCACCCAGAAGGCTTACGAGGACTACGTACGCGACCGTAAGCCGCAGCGTCACTACCTGTGATGACTCTTTAGTGAGCTTTACGGGTTAGCGACGACGCCGCGTGAGTGGCTAGCAGTGGGCCGGCATTCAAAAATGGGTGCTGGCCCACTATTGCGTCATAAATGTCTTTAAGTTCTGTGCTGATGCGCTAAACTAGGGCTTAAGGCTCAGAGACTGAGCGAAAGTTAGTGACTAGACGACGCAAAGCGTGCTATATTTGTCCTAACAAAATTAACCGGCTGTTCGTTGAAGAACAGTAGAAAGAGGAGATCATGGCGATTTCACATTGGGTGGACGGTAAGCCCTACACCGGTACTTCAACCAAGACCATTCCCGTTGAGAACCCGGCCACCGGTAAGGTTGTTGACGAACTGCTCATGGCCAGCAAAGAAGACCTGGACCATGTAGTCGAGGTAGCCAAGGCCGCCCAGGCCAAGTGGGCCCGCGTTTCCCTGGCTAAGCGCGTAGACATCATGTTCAAGTTCCGTCAGCTCATGATTGAGCACGCTGACGAGCTGGCCGACATTATCGTGCGTGAAGGCGGCAAGACTCACGGTGACGCCCTGGGTGAGATTGCCCGTGGTCGCGAAACCGTGGACTTTGTGTGCGGCATTAACGCTGCTCTCAAGGGTGAATTCACCGACCAGGCCTCCAGTGGCGTAGACGTACACACCATGCGTCAGCCGGTCGGCGTCGTCGCTGGCATTTGCCCCTTTAACTTCCCGGCCATGGTGCCGCTGTGGATGCACCCGGTAGCCCTGGCCACCGGTAACGCCTTCATCCTCAAGGTAGCCTCCCCGGTTCCCAGCGCCTCGCACTTCGTAGCTCGCCTCTACCAGGAGGCCGGCCTGCCCGACGGTCTGTTCAACGTAATTGCTGGTGACCGCAACCTGGTGGGCGACATCCTCACCCACCCGGGCATTGACGCCATCAGCTTTGTGGGTTCCTCCCCGGTGGCTCACATTGTGCAGGATACCGGTGTGGCTCACGGTAAGCGCGTGCAGGCTCTGGGTGGCGCTAACAACCACGCCATTGTCATGCCCGACGCCGACATTGAGTTTGCAGCTCAGCACATCAGCGCCGGTGCCTTCGGGGCTGCCGGTCAGCGCTGCATGGCCCTGCCGGTAATCGTTGCTGTGGGCGGCATTGCGGAGAAAGCTGGTCCCGGCCATCAAGGCTCGCGCCGAAAAGATTGTGGTTGGCCCCGGCACTGACCCGGCCTGCGAAATGGGTCCGGTTATCACCCGCTCTAGCCAGCAGCGCATCACCAAGTGGATCGATGAAGCTGAAGCTAATGGCGCTAGCGTGGTGCTCGACGGTCGCGGCTACAAGCCCGAGGGTGAAGAGTACGCTGATGGTTTCTGGCTGGGCCCGACCATTTTGGACAATGTGGACCGCAAGCTGGACATCTACTGCGAGGAAGTTTTCGGCCCGGTGCTGGTAGTGGTACACGCCGACACCTACGAAGAGGCTATCGAGATCGTTAACTCTTCGCCTTACGGTAACGGCTCTGCCATCTTCACCTCCGACGGCGACACTGCCCGCCACTTTGTGGTTGAGGTTGAGGCCGGCATGGTGGGCGTCAACGTGCCGATTCCTGTGCCCGTGGCCTACTACTCCTTCGGTGGCTGGAAGGAGTCGCTGCTGGGCGACACCCACATCCACGGTCCCGAGGGCGTGCGCTTCTACACCAAGGCTAAGGTTGTCACCACTCGCTGGCCCAAGCGTGGCGAGAAGGTTGGCTACGTCGGCATGAACTTCCCGACCAACGGCTGATTTCAAAGCGCCAATACCTTAAGCTAGCTTAGGCTACGAAAGGGTATAAGGTCCCATAAAAAGTAACAAAACCTATCTTGAGCTACCTAAAAAGTGGTTCAGGATAGGTTTTGTGCGTTACGGGTATTTTCGGGTAAAAACGACGACGTCGCCGGCGAAATCAACGAGATGCTGGAAGTCCAGTGCGCTGAAGCCAACCAGGAAAAGTGGGTGGAGCTGGTACCTACGGTATCTTCGCGGCCATTAACTTCCTGTCGTTCCTGTTCTACTGGAAGTTTGTGCCCGAAACTAAGTTCCACTCTCTAGAGGAGCTGGAGCTGAAGTTCCAGAAGGACTACGCCTGAAAGGACTGCTCCGCAAAGGGCTATTTCATGAAGGACTAGTTCTAAAAGGACTACTCCTGATTTAATTGCAACGGTTTAGGTGGCTGCGACTATAGCCACCTGAACCGTTGTTTTGTGCGAGGAAAACCCTCACGCTATATTTGTCAGTACAACCGACAGCCGCAACGTCGCCTGCTTGCCAGTGTCTTGCCAGGGTTGCTTGCGTGCTAGCGCCAAAGGAGGATGGCCTTGAAACTAGCCCATATTGGACCGGTTTACTTGCGCGTATATGCCTGGCTAACCGGGCTGGTGCTGGGAGCTGTCGACGCCGTCGCCGCAGTTTACGTGCTAGCCCACCCGCAGTGGCTGGGGCATATGGTGGCCTGTCTGTGCCTAAGCGGAATCTTGGCGGTGCTGGTGACGCCTCGCCTGGCGGTAGTTACCGGCAGGCGCCCAATTAACTTTGCAGCTTCCCTGTTTATGCTGGCCGGGGCCTGTATCGGCATGGTTGACGCGCACGTGGCCCGCCTAATTGCCTTCGCGCTGATGGGCTTGGGTTATGGGATGAGCTGGGCTAACTTCCCTTTCAGTGTGCATGAGCTGTCGCTGCGTGGGCATAGGCGACTAACTCCGCAGGTAACCGCCATTATTGGGATCGGTGCTGGGCTGGGGATCGCGGTGGCCTGGGCGGGCTGGCTGTTTACCGGCGCTTATTCACCCACTTTCGCGCTGGTGGTTTTAGCGGTGCTAAGCGCCGGATTGTTGCTGCTAGTGGCCACTTTGCCGGAGTCGCCAGTGTGGTATGCCCTCAAGGGGCGCGATGAGCAGGCTTTTGCCGCCCTAAAGTCACTACACGGACCGCTGGAGGCCGCCGTCGAGCTTGACTGGGTGCGCATGGACTCCCAGATGCTGGCCGAGCAGCAGCCCCTGCGCTGGGCGGATCTGAAACTGCCCCAGGTACGCTCTTCGCTGGTGACCGCCATGATTTTGCTGCTGGCTCAGGAAAGCCCGGGCGCGGTGGCGCTAGTGGTGCTGACTCCGCTGGCACTGGTGAGCGCGGGCGCCGCTAGCTGGGCGGTGGGCGTGTTTGCGCTGGGGTTGGCCCTGATTTCGGCGGTGGCCTGGGTGATAGTGACTCGCTCATGGGGCCAGCGCTATCTGCGAGTGCTTTTTGGCTGCATTATTTTGGTTTTAGCCTCGATGACGGCCCTGGCCACTCTGCCTAAGCTGGGTTTAGATGCCTGGGGTGGGCTGCTGTTAATAATCCTGGTGAGTGCGTCTTTGGCGGTGCAGCGGTGGCTGATTTACCCGGCTTGTCACGGAGCTATTGATACCCGTGTGCCGCCGTGGCTGGTTAACTGGCAGCGCGCTCAGAGTGCTTTGGCTAATGCCCTGGCCCGCTTTGTGGTGTTGGGTGTGGCCGCACTGGCGGTTGAATTTAGTTTCAGGTCGCTGCTAATGGCGCTGTTTGTGTTCTATCTGTGGGTATTTATGCTGGTTATGGTGCGTATGCCCCGCGAGTTGCGGATGTAACGACGACGCCGGCACGCATGCGACGACGCCGGTCGGTTACTGTGGGCCGGCTGCGGCGCCGTCACACGCCACCCAAGCAACGGACCACATGGCTTAAGGCGTCCTGTGCGCGGCTTAATAATGCGCCAATTGAGCCCAGACGTCCTAACCGTGCAGCTGGGACCTACTTCCCAAAAAGTTGCACGAACTCTCCCGCGAGCATAATTGATAGTGCAAATCCTCGATTTCGAGACCATATGTCACGACAAATTGGGGTTGGTCGGGTAGGCTAAAGCCACTGCACCGGCAGGTGCCCAAAATACGTATCACACAGAGAGGTGGGCCGTAATGGCCAACGAGAGCGTCGTTGAGATCCCCGAAACTATGCGTGCGGCAGTGCTGCGCGACCCGCAGGTTGGCCTGCAGGTAGAGACCATCAAGACCCCCCGTCCGGGCTTCGGCGAGGTGCTGGTTAAGGTCAGCGGTTGCGGTCTGTGCCACTCTGACCTGCACGTCATTGGTGGCGCCATTGCTTTCCCGCTGCCCGCAGTGCTCGGCCACGAAGTAGCTGGCCAGATCGTTGAGGTAGGCCCGGGTAACGAGTTTACTGGTCTAGAGGTTGGCCAGCAGGTTGCCGGTGGCTTCCTAATGCCTTGCGGCCGCTGCCAGCACTGCAACTCCGGCCACGACGAGCTATGTGAGCCCTTCTTTGAGCTAAACCGCCTAAAGGGTGTGCTCTACGACGGTAAGACCCGCCTAGAGTCCCTCGACGGCGAGCCCATCTACATGTACTCCATGGGTGGCCTGGCTGAGTACGCCGTAATCCCCGCCACCGCCGTGGCCCCCGTTCCCGACAGCGTTGACCCGGTTACCTCCGCCATCCTGGGCTGCGCCGCCATGACCGGTTACGGCGCTGTGCGTCGTGGCGCTGACCTGCGCTTTGGTGAGACCGTGGCCGTGGTTGCCACCGGTGGTGTGGGCTCTAACATCTGCCAGATCGCTAACGCTTTTGGTGCCCGCCAGGTAATCGCCATCGACGTCGACGACGAGAAGCTCGAAGCTGTCAAGAAGTTCGGCGCCACCGCTGTGGTCAACTCCGTCAAGCAGAACGCCCGCGAAGAGGTCCTCAAACTCACCGACGGCAAGGGTGTAGACGTGGCTTTCGAAGCCCTGGGCATCCCCGCCACCTGGGCCACCGCCATGGACGTACTGGCCGACGGCGGTCGCATGGTTCCGATCGGCCTGGGTGCCGGCCGCCAGACCGCTGACGTTGAGATCAACCGCACTGTGCGCCGCAGCCAGAAGATCCTGGGCTCCTACGGTGCTCGTACCCGCCAGGACCTGCCGGCCGTGGTAGACCTCGCCGCCCGTGGCGTAATCGACTACAACGACCTGGTCACCCGCCGCTACAAGCTGGAGGATGTAGCCGAGGGCTACGAGGCTCTGCGCAACCGCGAAGTTCAGGGCCGCGCCGTCGTGGACATGTCGCTGTGACGCTTTTGGCCTGCTAGCAGGCCATTGATAACAGGCTAGACGGTGCCCGGCACATTAAGTACCGGGCACTTTTGTATCTTGGCATCTATGTTGTTAACAGCATGAGGGGTTTTGCGCAGCCACTTTTAGAATCTGGCCGCAGGGGAGTGGTTTGGGAGGCAGGCGGTGCTGCGGGGGAGACGACGGCGTCGTCGTCAAAAAATAAAAAGAGTGAGCGAAAGTGGCGGGCAACAAAAAAGGACGCTGGGAGCGTCCGGGGATATTCGGTTAGGCGCCAAGCTTAGGTCTGCCGCCAAATGCGGTGCTTACTACCAAGCGCGGTGATTACTGCTGACGCGTATTTATCGGGCGGAGCGTATTTACTGGGCGGCGCGTATCTACCGGGTGAAGGAAACCCCGGAGGGTGGCTGGCGGCTATTTAACTACAGTGGCCACCAGCCACCTGAGGTTTAGTCAGCGGTTAAGCAGGTTAATGCCGGTGTACACACCGATGAAGGTGGCGGCGCTGGCAACTAGGCCGGCGGCGATGGTGATGATGGCGGTGCCGGTGACGGCGCCAACTAGGGCCATCAGGACAACCATGACGGCGATAGCGCCCATGGCCATGGTGAAGCTGTAGAGGTCGGCGTCGCGGGTGTCGTTCTTGGCGACGGACTGGGTGGAAGTAGCGGTGGTGGTGGTTTCGAGTACGGCGGTCATTTTCGTTATCTCCAGGGGTTTGTATGTATTTGGGAGGCTTGGTATCAAGCTCTCTAGCAAGTTACTGCAATCTGTTTCAGAAAACCTTCCGAAACGTTTCGCGCCTCGCTGTTGATGAATACATTACCCGGTCTGAAAAGATTTGTACGCACGAATTTTCGTGAGCTGCGGCATACGTCTGCGCACTGTCGCTAGGCGGTGTGGCGGGCGTCAAAAAAATCAGGTTTTATTACTGACAAACCTAGAGGATTGTTCCAATTAAACGGCACCGGGCGCTCTTCAGTTAGTGACTGAGCGAACGCTTGTGTGATCACTTGCGCAACAATGGCGTCTTGCAGGGTGGCTGGCGGGGTTTCCTCACTCTCAAGAGCACTCAAGAAACCCTCTAGAGAACTGGCAAAAATCGGGGCGATACGCTCATGCCAATCGGCATCCACATAGCGTTTTACTGAGCGCTGGGTCTGGTGCAGGCGCAGTGCCACGCTAGAACCACGTTGGGTTTCGGCGGCGGCAAAGGCACCGCGCGCACTTACTCGCTCGTCATAGCTCAAGCCGTCACGCATGGAGGCGTCCAACTGGCACAGGGCGCCGTTGGTAAACCGTAGCGTGGCCACACAGGTGTTGATGGGGGAGTTGGGCGCATTTTCAAGCCGACTGGAGGCTGCGTAAATATCTACCGGCAGGCTGTTAAGTAGCCAGGTGGCCAGGTCAAAGAAGTGAAATAGGCGCTCACGCAGGCGGGCCTGGCGATGTCCATAATTCTCAAAGGGGGACAGGGAAATGCCGCGTGAAGAGATCTGCAACAGCTCAATGTCTCCCAAAGAGTCATCACAAATACAGGTGCGCAGCTGAATGTAGTTGGGCGCAAAGCGCCGGCACAGATCTGGCATAGCTAGCAGGTGTGCATCGGTGAAGCGCTTGACGTAATCGTTGCCGCTAAGTGCCGAAGTGGTTAGAGGCATCTCAACCAGTACAGGCTTTTGGTGCTCTAACGCGAGATCGAGTAGTTCGGCATGGGAGTCGGTGGTGGACGCGATAATTACCGCATCCACGCTGGGATCGGCAAAAACCTGGCGGGCGCTAGAGGCGGCAATGCCGTGATATTTGCGCGCGGTTAGTTTAGCCAGCTCGCTCTGGGGGTCAAATACCCAGCTCAGTTCTGCGTGCGGGTGCACGGCTAGGTTGGCAGCGTGGAGATTCCCAATGAAGCCTGCACCCAAAAGCGCGACGGTTGCCATTGGGTTAATCCTTTCTGCTAGTGGTTGTAAATAGATGTCGCAGTATTGAGGCAGGTGGAGGCTAAATGAATTAACGACCACGATTTTGAGGTTGGTTACAAGATCAGGGGCTGTGCTGATGCTGTGAAGCCCGCCTCACTAAAATTATTTATCTGCCAGTTTTCCTTGTCAATGCGCCAAAAAGTCCGTATCTGTAGGGAGCTGCCAGGGGGAGTGTTGCAAGCCGTCGTGGCCTGCATTCTTATGTAAAGCCTATAAATCGAAAGTGGAAAACTTCTATTTTAATAGCTCTTGATTTTGCAAGAAATTGCAACTCAGCGGGTAGGTTTTGGGGAGTTTTGGGTGTTTGCGGCGTCGGGCGCGGGAAAGCAGAACAAGCGGAACTTACACCCTGGGCAGGAGAGACGCGGACAGGCGTGGGGCCCCTAGCCTAGACGGTTAGCCTTACGCCCTGGGCAGGAGAGACGCGGTGGCAACAGGAAGTAAGGGAAGCGGAACTTATACCTTGGACGGGGGGCGAGCGACGGCGTCGGGCACAGGGCTGAAAACTTTAGCGGCGGGCAGGTAACCTAAGAAGGTGACCGATTCTGTAAGCCCCGCCGGCGGCCCCAAGCCGGTTCTTGTGGTGGACTTCGGTGCCCAGTACGCGCAGCTAATTGCCCGACGTGTACGTGAGGCCAAGGTCTACTCCGAGATTGTCCCGCACACCATGAGCGTCGCCGACATGCTGGCTAAAGAGCCGGCGGCGATTATTCTTTCCGGCGGTCCTTCCTCGGTTTACCAGGAAGGCGCCCCGAGCGTAGATCCGGCCATTTTCGATGCTGGCGTTCCGATCCTGGGTATCTGCTACGGCTTCCAAACCATGGCACAGGGTCTGGGTGGGCGCGTGGGCCGCACCGGCACCCGCGAGTATGGACACACCCCCGCCGAGGTGGACTCCAACTCCTGCCTGTTTGCCTCCACCCCCGCAAACCAGGTGGTGTGGATGAGCCACGGCGACTCTGTGCAGTCCGCCCCTGAAGGCTTCGTGGTTACCGCCTCCACCGCCGAGACCCCCGTGGCCGCTTTTGAAGACCGCAGCCGCCGCCTGTTCGGTATGCAATGGCACCCTGAAGTGCTGCACAGCGAGTTCGGTCAGCGCGCCCTGGAGCACTTCCTTTACGACGGCGCCGGCCTGGCTGCCGACTGGACGCCCGGCAACATCATTGATGAGCAGGTTGAGCGCATCCGCGAGCAGGTGGGTGACGCCCACGTAATCTGTGGCCTAAGTGGTGGCGTGGACTCCTCCGTGGCCGCCGCGCTGGTGCACAAGGCCATTGGTGACCAGCTCACCTGCATCTTTGTGGACCACGGCCTGCTGCGTGCCGGTGAGCGCGAACAGGTTGAGCACGACTACGCCGAGGGCATGGGTATCCGCGTAATCACCGTGGATGAAACCGAGCGTTTCCTCTCCGCCCTGGCCGGGGTAACCGACCCTGAAACCAAGCGTAAGATCATTGGCCGCGAATTCATTCGCTCCTTCGAGGCGGCTCAGCGCCGCGTCATTGAGGAGGTTGGAGCTGCCGGTGGCGAGATTAAGTTCCTGGTGCAGGGCACGCTCTACCCCGACGTCGTCGAATCCGGCGGTGGCGAAGGCGCGGCCAACATCAAGAGCCACCACAACGTGGGCGGCCTGCCTGACGACCTAGACTTTGAGCTGATCGAGCCGCTACGCGAGCTGTTCAAGGATGAGGTGCGCGCTATTGGGCGCGAACTGGGTGTGCCCGAGAAGATCGTGGCGCGCCAGCCCTTCCCCGGCCCCGGCCTGGGCATCCGCATTGTTGGTGAAGTAACCGCAGAAAACCTGCGCGTACTGCGCGCCGCTGACCTGATCGCCCGTGAGGAGCTAACCGCTGCCGGGCTAGATGAGGAAATCTGGCAGTGCCCGGTAGTGCTGCTAGCTGGCGTGCGCAGCGTAGGCGTGCAGGGCGACGGGCGTACCTATGGTCACCCGATCGTGCTGCGCCCGGTTTCCAGTGAGGACGCCATGACCGCCGACTGGACTCGCCTGCCCTATGAGGTGCTAGCGCGTATCTCCACCCGCATCACCAACACCGTCCCCGAGGTCAACCGCGTGGTGCTCGACTGCACCTCCAAGCCTCCAGGCACTATTGAGTGGGAGTGACGCTTTTTAGCGGCTTCCTAGCTAACTAAGCTGGCTGAAACTGACCAGAGCAGCTGACTAAGCTGACCCAAATAGCCGGCTAGAGTAGCGGGCCCCGGCCTCGTCCCTGATTCGTGGGACGAGGCCGGTGTTTCTTTATTAGGCGAGCGTGGCGAGTGTCAGATCTTCCGCGCTCGTTGTGGCCAATCGATTAATCTGATGCCATATTCTGGCCATAATTGTGGCTAGAATCGAAAGGGGTAATATGTCGGCTCTGACTATGGGACTCGCTGAAGCGAAGAATAACTTTTCGCGAGTGACGGCAGAGGTGAACCGGACGGGGAAGCCTGTCACGATCCTCAAGAACAACAGGCCCTGGGTGGTTATTCAGCCGGCCCAGCAGGCGGCGAGTGCTGTCGACGTCGCTGTCGACTTCATGGATGCTTACGCGGACGTGTTTGAAGAACTTGCCAAGTGAGCTCCGTAGTTTTGTGTCTCTATGGAAAGTGGTAGTTACGCTATGGTCCCTTACTAGAGGCTGAAGCTGCGGATTTCTTCAAATTTGCTCTTGCGGATTTCATGCGGGGGGGGGGTAGCCTTAAAAGCAATTCGGAAGGGGTAATTCGATGAAGAAATTGTCGATGTTTATGGCCATGGTTATGTGTGCTACGTTAGCGTTGTCTGGCTGTGGTAATAGTGTTTCGGATGATAGGGCGCAGGCTTATGCTTCGCTTTCGTCTATGACCAACTTGGAACAAGACCAGGTTAAAGACTATAAGCAGCGGTTGACTGTGGCTCCTGACTCGGCAGCGATTAAAAGCGTTCTAGCTGACGCTAAAGCAGCTAACGACAAGGTGACTAGCGATAACGCAAAAGCAGATAAGGGGGTTAAAGAGATTGAGGCCGCTATTACCGGGGTTAAGCTAGTTGGCGCTACTGATAATTGCGCTGATGTGACTTTAGTGCTTAACGCTGACAAGACTTGGCAGATCAGCGGGGAAAACGCGGACCAGTGCTTTTTACCGCACGACAAAAAATACTGGACTGTTGCACGCTACCCAGACAGCGGGGCGGTCTACTTTGTTCAAAGTGACACTAAAGATAGCGGTATTTATGATGGTACCACTTCTGAGATAAGGCTGAGCGAAGATAAGCGCACAGTTACGTTTGTGCCTGGCGCTTACTTTTACAAGTTCACTATCACCAAGTAGATTAGTCTAAAACTAGCTTGCTTGCTTGCTTGTGGGGGCACCAGAGTTCTGGTGTCCCCACGCTTTTGGTTTCAGTGTATTCTGATTGTTTAAATAATTAATGCAGCATGTACATAATAGGCTGTAATTTCAGCTTGTTGACTACGTTGTAAGATTTAATTAGAAGTTTGTTTGGTTGCAAATGAGCTTATAGGTTTACCGGCAATTGAAGGACCAAGGTGTTTTCCTGCGTAGCCCGTATCTGATTCTGCTTCTAGCGCCCACTGTTCTATGTCTTCATCGGTGAAAACGACGCCGTCAGTGCTTTTGTAGGTGTCCATCTGATTGCCTCCTTTGCCTGAGCTTTACTCGATTTTACGATAGGTGGCAAGATGTATTGGAGAAACGCACAGGGAGTCACCCTGCGCGAGCTCGAGCAAGCCGAGATCAACGCTGCAACGAATCCAACCAAGCATCCGACACTCTCGCACCACCCCGATGGGGATGACACTATCTAAACCAGCTCATCACAGAGGAGTAGGCACACACCAGTGCTTCCCACCGAGCAGACAGAGGACTTCCCTGTCCTCCGTTGCTCCCTCACAGCAAACTCTGCCCCAACAGCAACGCCGGGCCACGCTCCCGCGCGCCCCGGCCTCGTCAGAATGCGCACCTCAGTCAAGCTCCGCCAACACGCCCACGTCACGTGCGGCCTGACGCAGGCGCTTATCGCGCGTCCACAGAGACACGCCGGGGGTCACGACGACGCTCGCCAGGAGTGCCGCATCGACAGCACTGAGCCCCCTGCCCCACAGCCGCCGCTCCTCGACGAGGTGCCGGACCCCCTGATCGTCGACGTTGCGAAGGACCATGAGGCGCTCGAGCGCCTTCAGGAAGACCGACCGGTCCTTGAGGTTCCCCAACGCGAGCTCGGTGATGACGCTCTGGTGCACGCACACCTGGTCGCGCTCGAGCAGGTCGACCAGGACCGGCTCAGTTTTTCGTAGGTGATCGATCCAGATGTTCGTGTCGACGAGGACCCTCATGCGCGCCTGCGGCTCCGCGGCGCAGCTTCCGCCGCCGAATCGCTGCCGCCGAGCTCGGCGAGCTGCCGTCCCGTCTCAATACGAACGAGAAGCTCAACCGCGTCCCTGATCAACGCGGATCGTTCACTGATTCCAGTGAGTTCCTCGGCGCGCGCGAGCAGGTCATCATCGAGTGTCACAGTGGTTCTCATGGCTACCTCCACACTCAGGATAGCATCACTAACAGCATCATTTGATTCGACTGAGTGTTCTTCCCAGTGTGATGATTTCTGTGAGGGAGCTAGGCACGCCCGCGCCGATGGCGGAGTTCTTGCCCGGTGCGTCTGCGGCACTCATCGAGAGCATTCCCGGCAAGGTGCACGTCGTGGAAGGGATCCATGACCGCCCTCGCGCCAGGTGTGAGGCTGGGAAGCCAGCCAGGTTTTGAAGACCCGCTTGGATCAGTCCGGGACCATATCCAAGAGCCGGGAGGGACCGCGACGGTCTCGTACGGGAGTTACGTCCAAGATGACGTGACGTACCTGTCCCCATACGGGGTGTGGCGCCACTCGCAGGGTACGTGAGCCAAGCACCTGACTACCGTGCCGCGAGAAATGCCCTGGCACCCGCAGCGTTGACACCACTGGTCCTCACCAGTAATACGGCACGCCAACACTGCATGGTCTGGCTTCGATGCGCTGACTCGTCACCTCCAACCCCAGACCATCAAGGCGCGTGAACACGCTCAGATCAGGGCGATCAAAGATAGTATTGGACATGTCGAGGTCTTTCAGATGGACGGTGTAGGAACCCCCATCATCGGAAGACCTCGGCCCCTACCCGGCCACGACACACCCAACCCCGCCCACAACACCTACACCCTCAAATGCGAAGAGCCGTTTTGGTGTGTTGTTAGCATCGTGAAGGGTGTTGCGACCACCCCTAGAATCTGGCCCTTGCGGTCTTGGTGCGGGGGGTAGCCTTAAAAGCAATTCGGAAGGGGTAATTCGATGAAGAAATTGTCGATGTTTATGGCCATGGTTATGTGTGCTACGTTAGCGTTGTCTGGCTGTGGTAATAGTGTTTCGGATGATAGGGCGCAGGCTTATGCTTCGCTTTCGTCTATGACCAACTTGGAGCAAGACCAGGTTAAAGACTATAAGCAGCGGTTGACTGTGGCTCCTGACTCGGCAGCGATTAAAGCGTTCTAGCTGACGCTAAAGCGGCTAACGACAAGGTGACTAGCGATAACGCAAAAGCGGATAAGAGGCTTAAAGAGATTGAGGTCGCTATTACCGGGGTTAAGCTAGTTGGTACTGATGATTGCGCTAATGTGACTTTAATATTTAACGCTGACAAGACTTGGCAGATCAGCGGGGAAAACGCAAAGAAGTGCTTTTTCTCGTACGAAAACAAGTACTGGGGCGTCTCACGCTACAAAGATGGTGGCACGCCGCATATGGATTTCGGTGATAGTAAAGATACCAGCGAGGCCACCCATTCGGTTGATGTATCATTAAATGATGATAAGCGCACAGTTAAGTTTGTGCATGGCCCTCAATTTTATGAGTTCACTATCACCAAGTAGATCAGCCTAAAACTAGCTTGTTTGTGGGGACGCCAGGGAGTCTGGTGTCCCCACGCTTTTGGTTTCAGTGTATTCTGATTGTTTAAATAATTAATGCAGCATGTACATAATAGGCTGTAATTTCAGCTTGTTGACTACGTTGTAAGGTTTAATTAGAAGTTTGTTTGGTTGCAAATGAGCTTATAGGTTTACCGGCAATTGAGGGGCCAAGGTGTTTTCCTGCGTAACTCGTATCTGATTCTGCTTCTAGCGCCCACTGTTCTATGTCTTCGTCGGTGAAAACGACGCTGTCAGCGCTTTTGCAGGTGTCCATCTGATTGCCTGCTTCGCTTGAGTTCTACTCGATTTTACGATAAGTAGTGCCACCTTAACAGGCTCTTCATAATTGAGGGTGTGGGGGTGGTATGCGGGGTTCGGCGTGTCGTGGCCGGGTAGGGGTCGAGGTCTTCCGATGATGGGGGTTCCTACACCGTCCATCCGAAAGACCTCGACATGCCTAATACTACCTTTGATCGCCCTGACCTGAGCACCTTCACACGCCTGGATGACCTGGGCCTGGAAGTGACGGGCCAGCGTGTAGGAGGCGATCGGACCATCTTGGCCTGCAAGGTAGTGGGTGAGGACCGGTGGTGCCGACAGTGTGGGGGCGAAGGCGTCGTACGCGACACGGTGATCAGGCGCTTGGCTCACGTACCCTACGGGTGGCACCCCACGATCTTGCACGTGAGCGTGCGCCGCTACCGCTGCCAGACGTGTGCTCACGTGTGGCGTCAAAACATGAGCCAAGCGGCCGATCCACGCGCCAAGCTCTCACACTCGGCGGTGCGCTGGGCGCTGGTGGGCCTGGTGGTCCACCATCTGACGGTGGCGCGTATCGCCCAGGCCCTAGGCGTGTCCTGGAATACCGCCAACACCGCTGTCCTGACCGAAGGCCAGCGTCTACTGATCAATGATCCAGCACGGTTCGATGGCGTGCGTGTCATCGGGGTGGATGAACACGTGTGGCGCCACACCCCCTACGGAGACAAATACGTCACCGTTATCTTGGACTTGACGCCCATCCGCGAACGCAGCGGCCCCTGCCGGCTCTTGGACATGGTCCCAGGCTGCTCCAAGCAGGTCTTCAAAACCTGGCTGGCCTCCCGGCCCGACACGTGGCGTGAGCGTATCGAGATCGTCGCGATGGATGGATTCACTGGTTTTAAGAGCGCTGCCGCCGAAGAACTCCCCGATGCAAGGGCAGTCATGGATCCCTTCCATGTTGTACACCTGGCTGGCAACGCCTTGGATGAATGCCGCAGGCGTATCCAGCAAGAACTTCACCATCGGCGCGGGCGTGCCACGGATCCCCTGTACAAGGCTCGCAGGATGTTACACACCAGATCTTGCCTGCTCACGCCGCGTCAGCAGCACCAACTACTCGACCTGTTTTCCGGTGAGGAGCACGTCGCCCTCGAGGTCACTTGGGAGTGCCTACCAGAACATCATTGATGCCTACCGCGCGCCCGACACGGCTGCGGGCAAGGCCATGATGCAAGCCGAAATTAATACACTGACCTGCACGCGTGTACCGAGGGGTCTGAGAGAGCTCATTACGCTGGGCAGGACACTCAAACGCCGATCCAGGGACATCCTGGCCTACTTCGATCATCCCCACACCTCCAATGGCCCTACCGAAGCTATCAACGGGCGCCTTGAACATCTACGCGGATCCGCTCTTGGGTTCCGCAACCTCACCAACTACATCGCCCGCTGCCTCCTCGAAACCGGAGGATTCAGACCCCAACTACACCCTCAATTATGAAGAGCCATATAAGGGGAAGAAAAATTTCTTTTAGATACTTGTTTTCCTAAAACTGATGTGATATAATAATTCAAGTCCAGAAAAGGAGTAAAAAATATGCGGCAAGGTATTCTTAAATAAAACTATAATCAAATAGTGGGAACAAAGGATTATGATAGTCCCTTTTGTAGGGGCTTAGTTTTTTGTACCCAATTTAAGAATACTTTTGCCTTATCAATTTTGACATATCCCCAAAAACAGCACTCACAAACAGGTGTATGCTGCATATGTGTATGTCCGCAAATTATCATCCCCAGTGGTAAAAGTATTTTACTGCTGGGGATTTTTATGCCCTTCGGGGCAGTAAAGGGAGGACAATCACATGAAAATAATCAATATTGGAATTCTTGCCCATGTAGACGCTGGAAAGACGACCTTGACGGAGAGCCTGCTATATGCCAGCGGAGCCATTTCAGAACCGGGGAGCGTCGAAAAAGGGACAACGAGGACGGACACCATGTTTTTGGAGCGGCAGCGTGGGATTACCATTCAAGCGGCAGTCACTTCCTTCCAGTGGCACAGATGTAAAGTCAACATTGTGGATACGCCCGGCCACATGGATTTTTGGCGGAGGTGTACCGCTCTTTGGCTGTTTTAGATGGGGCCATCTTGGTGATCTCCGCTAAAGATGGCGTGCAGGCCCAGACCCGTATTCTGTTCCATGCCCTGCGGAAAATGAACATTCCCACCGTTATCTTTATCAACAAGATCGACCAGGCTGGCGTTGATTTGCAGAGCGTGGTTCAGTCTGTTCGGGATAAGCTCTCCGCCGATATTATCATCAAGCAGACGGTGTCGCTGTCCCCGGAAATAGTCCTGGAGGAAAATACCGACATAGAAGCATGGGATGCGGTCATCGAAAATAACGATAAATTATTGGAAAAGTATATCGCAGGAGAACCAATCAGCCGGGAAAAACTTGTGCGGGAGGAACAGCGGCGGGTTCAAGACGCCTCCCTGTTCCCGGTCTATTATGGCAGCGCCAAAAAGGGCCTTGGCATTCAACCGTTGATGGATGCGGTGACAGGGCTGTTCCAACCGATTGGGGAACAGGGGAGCGACGCCCTATGCGGCAGCGTTTTCAAGGTGGAGTATACAGATTGTGGCCAGCGGCTCATCTATTTGCGGCTATACAGCGGAACGCTGCGCCTGCGGGATACGGTGGCTCTGGCCGGGAGAGAAAAGCTGAAAATCACAGAGATGCGTATTCCATCCAAAGGGGAAATTGTTCGGACAGACACCGCTTATCCGGGTGAAATTGTTATCCTTCCCAGCGACAGCGTGAGGTTAAACGATGTATTAGGGGACCCAACCCGGCTCCCTCGTAAAAGGTGGCGTGAGGACCCCCTCCCCATGCTGCGGACGTCGATTGCGCCGAAAACGGCAGCGCAAAGAGAACGGCTGCTGGACGCTCTTACGCAACTTGCGGATACTGACCCGCTTTGCGCTGCGAGGTGGATTCCATCACCCATGAGATCATTCTTTCTTTTTTGGGCCGGGTGCAGTTGGAGGTTGTTTCCGCTTTGCTGTCGGAAAAATACAAGCTTGAAACAGTGGTAAAGGAACCCACCGTCATTTATATGGAGCGGCCGCTCAAAGCAGCCAGCCACACCATCCATATCGAGGTGCCGCCCAACCCGTTTTGGGCATCCATCGGACTGTCTGTTACACCACTCCCGCTTGGCTCCGGTGTACAATACGAGAGCCGGGTTTCGCTGGGATACTTGAACCAGAGTTTTCAAAACGCTGTCAGGGATGGTATCCGTTACGGGCTGGAGCAGGGCTTGTTCGGCTGGAACGTAACGGACTGTAAGATTTGCTTTGAATACGGGCTTTATTACAGTCCGGTCAGCACGCCGGCGGACTTCCGCTCATTGGCCCCGATTGTATTGGAACAGGCATTGAAGGAATCAGGGACGCAACTGCTGGAACCTTATCTCTCCTTCACCCTCTATGCGCCCCGGGAATATCTTTCCAGGGCTTATCATGATGCACCGAAATACTGTGCCACCATCGAAACGGTCCAGGTAAAAAAAGGATGAAGTTGTCTTTACTGGCGAGATTCCCGCCCGCTGTATACAGGCATACCGTACTGATCTGGCCTTTTACACCAACGGGCAGAGCGTATGCCTTACAGAACTGAAAGGGTATCAGGCCGCTGTCGGCAAGCCAGTCATCCAGCCCCGCCGTCCAAACAGCCGCCTGGACAAGGTGCGCCATATGTTCAGTAAGATCACTGGTTGATTTCCGATCCCAACCGAACACATTGAGCTGACGGCACGCTCCCGCAGTTAACCGAACGCCCCCGAGGTCCTATCCGGGCCCCGGGGGCGGCATTTTCCCAGTTGAAGGAATGGTGGAGATGTGTTTCGATGGGTCCGGTGGCCATGCTCCGCCCGCCGCCCGGCACCTCTTCCCAGACTCAGCCGGACGGTCGGTCCGTCTATTCCGTTTTTCTCCTAGGCTAGGCCAGCGGGGCATCGCCCCTCTCTGCGCGCGCCCTCTCGATGAGCCCCGGCGTCAGGTCGAGATCGCCGAGCGGCACGTCCTCCACGCCGTAGGCGTCCAGCAGCGCCGCCGCGTCCTCCCCGAGCATCGCCCTGAAGGCGCGCGCGGGCGTCGCGAAGCCGAGCGCGCCGCGGGGCTCGGAGTTCACGTGCGACATGGCCAGCGCCAGGTCGGCCGGGGCGAGCCGGTCGAACCTGATTCCGGCGCCCTTGGGCAGCAGCTTCCTGATCTCGACGTGGTTGCGCTCGCAGGCGCCCTTCTGGTCGCTGCGCCTGGGGTCGCAGTAGAACAGCCTCGTCTCGCCCGGCCCCTCGCCGAGCAGCGCCGCGATCGCCGCCTCGTCGGAGAACTCGGCGCCGTTGTCGGTGAGGACGGCGCGGAACACGCGGCGCGTCCCGTCGGCGCCGAGGATGGCCCGGACGCCCTCCAGGGCGTCCGCGACGCACCCGGCGGTCTTCTCCTCCAGCGGCAGCGCGAGCTGGAGCCTGCTGGGGCGGTGCAGCAGCGTGAGCAGGCAGGCGGAGTCCTCCCGGGCCCCCTCGACGGTGTCCATCTCCCAGGCCGCGGCGCACGCGTCCTCCCCGAGGGCGAGGAACGCGGCATGCGACCTGCGGGCGGAGTGGCGGGTCGCCGCCCGGCCCGCGGCGCGCTTCCTCGGCCTGTAGCCGACCTTGCGCCTGAGCTCCATGTTGGTCATGCCGTCGTAGCCCGCCGAGACCCAGCGGTAGATGGTCGACGGCGACAGGTCCACCGGGCCGCCGTTGCGCGCCGCCATCTGCTCGGGCGACAGCCCCCGGCGCAGGCAGTCCCTTATCGCCTCCAGCCTGGCCGCCGCGGCGGGCTCGTCGGCGTCTATCCCGCGCCTGGACGAGACGAGGACCGAGTCGGCGCACAGCTGCGCGGCCCGGGCCTCGTAGAAGACGTGGGGGCGGCGCTTGCAGCCGATCGCGCGGTACCGGCCGCACCCGTTGCAGCAGCGCGGCCACGCCGCCAGGCGCGGGCAGGCCGCCGACAGGTCGGCGGAGGCGTCCACGCGCTCGCCGCGCCTGGCCTTCGGCGCCGTCACGAACCTGTGCGACGCCACCTCGGCGCTCACCGTCGAGGGCGACCTGCCCAGCTCCCTCGCGATCTCCCTGCACGACGCCCTGCGCTCCAGCATCCTCTGGACCGTGTCCCGCTCGTGCCTCGTGAGCCTTCCGTAGGCCCTCGGGACCGCCCTTGCGGAGCCGCTCTTCTTCTTTCCGGACATGCCGTCCTCCGATCTCCCGGGGCCGGCCGATCCGGCCCTCAGGGTATCGGGTTCCCACATTCATCCGCACATGTGCGGATGAATGTGGGAGGTGTTCGGATAAAGTTGATAATCAAGGTGAAGTCTCCAGCTCCAGCTACATGGATGTGTTCTATCCGAAGTACCAGGTGACCTGGGATATGATGAACGTTGCCGGTCCGAACAGCATGTTCATGCACTGCCTGCCCGCCAACCGTGGCGAGGAAGTCGTCGACGAGGTCATGGACGATCCCGAGCGCTCCCTGTGCTGGGTCGAGGCCGAGAACCGCAAGCACTCCATTCGCGCCATCCTGGCCACTCTGTGCCCCCAGAGCGAGCCCGACGAGCAGAAGGCTGCGGCATACCGCGCCACCATCAATGAGCGCATGGCCGCTCTCGGTAAGCACGGTCTGTAAGACGTACCAGGTCGGGCGAGCTACGGCTCGCCCGCCTTCGCAGGAGATGGGCGACCTCATGGCCATCGGCGAGGAGAACTGCAAGGTCTCCGACGACAACCGAGTGCATCAAGGGCGCCGACTTCATCTACACCGACGTGTGGTATGGCCTGTACGATGCTTTCTGATGGGCGGCAGCAGATGCTTGTCTCTTGCTGCCCATCATCTGCGCCACTGCGCGTAGGCACTGGCGCCCTGTCTGAAGTTAAACAGACCTTTCGAGTGTGCACGAAGTGATTGCGCCAACAACGAAGCCCCAACCTGCTCGCTAACTCATGGGCAAGCCACCTGAGACTACTCATTTCCCCTACTAGCAATGAAGGCCTGCAACCTGCAGTTTTGCAAACTGCTTGAAAGGCGCCTGCGTTGATTCACTTCCTATTGCAGCTGGCGGCTCGCACACGAAAAGGCACTTGAGTTTCAAAGCGGGCGTTTTCGTCGATATCGAACCTCTAAAGGCTGTCCGCCGTGCCCTTTGGGACAAAAACGAAAACTCAAAGCCCCGAGTTTGGAATGAGTTTTTGAGATTGCCCCGGCTTTTGTCCCCGAAGCCGATGAAACACGACATAGTGTTACTTGGCGGCACTCGGTTTGAGACGGCATCGAAAACTGAGGACAACTGGAATGTCGGGACAGTAAAACTGAAGCCATCGAGTGGGAGTAGGCCGATAGGGTTCTGACCTGCGATTTTGAGTGCCGCACTGTGCCGCTGAGTTTCGTTTCGTACGAGAGTCATGACAAAGCCACCAGCGACGGAGATGAGTAAAAGCGATTAAAGAGCCTCCGTTCCCTGCGTTGGGACGGAGGCTCTTTCTTTGCCGTTTTACTCCCTTGTCTCCGTTCGGGGATTATTTCTTGCTCATTTAGGGCTATTCGCGCTGAAAGATTTTGACTAGCTTGGTGTCCTTTATTTCGTAGACAATGTCTGCGACGTTCTCGACCAGCCTCTTATCGTGGGAGACGAACACTATCGTTCCGGCATAGGCGCTCATCATCTGCTCGAGGGCTTCGGCGCTCTTGATGTCCAGGTAATTTCCAGGCTCGTCCATGAGCAAGATGTTGTATCTGCCCAGCAGCATCTTCGCGAGTAGCAGCTTGATGACTTCGCCTCCCGAGAGAACGCCAACGTCCTTTGTCAGGTCGCGCGGTCCGATTCCCATAGAGGCGAGGATGCCTCGAATTTCGGTCATGCTGTACTCGCAACCATCCTGCATGAACGAGATCGCAGACTGACGGGCGTCGAACTTGTAGCCTGTTTGCTCGAAGTAACCGATCTCTGCCTTGGGAGAGATGTTGATACCGTCGGCGCGTCGAGCGATTGCCTTCAGCAGGCTGGTCTTTCCTGTACCGTTGCCACCGGTGATGGCCACTTTGGCACCGAGCGGTATCTCGAATTTCGCGTGGTCATAGAGCATGCAGTTGCCGAAGCTCAAGCTGAAATCGTCTGCCGAGATGGGAAATTTACTATGCAGTTCCAGGGCCTTGCTCTGGCGGAACCGCACGGCGCGAATGCTATCTGGGGCCTCAATCCCTTCGAGCGCTTCGAGGCGCTTCTCCATGTCCTTAGCCGCCTGGTACATCCTCTTCTGTTTGGTGCCGGTTGCTTTCTGATGCCCCAATCGACCTGCATACTCGTTGCTTTTTTTCGCAGCCTTCCGCTTGGCGTCGACCTGCCGTGCTTTTTTCCGTTGTTTTTCGATGGCGGCTTCGAGGCGATCGCGCTCGCGCATCGCCTCTTCGTATCGAGTCGCCTGAGCTTTGCGCTCTTCTTCTTTCTGTCGCAGATAGTCGGAGTAGTCACCCCAGAATTCGGAAATACCGCCGTCTTTGAGCTCCCAGATCTTGTCTACCACCTGGTCGAGAAAATGACGGTCATGGCTCACGATGAGCAGAGCCCCATCAAATGCCTTGAGTTGTCCGACGAGAAGGCGGATGCCGTCTTGGTCGAGGTGGCTCGTAGGCTCGTCGGCGAAGATCGCGCTTGCATGCTGGGAGAGTGCAGAGGCAATCTTGGCGCGTGTTTCCTCCCCGCCGCTCATCGTCTCCTGCGCCACTCCGGCGACGTTGAGACGGGAGAGCATCTCACCACTGTCCTGAGCCGCATCAAGGTCGAGTTCATCGAGTTGGCCGATGAGGGCAATGCTGCCGAAGCGCCTGACGTCGGCGTCCGCAATGGTAAGATTGCCGCTCAGAATTTTAAGCAGGCTGGTTTTGCCTGCGCCATTGTCTCCCACCAAGCCGATGCGATCGTAGGAGTAGATTTCCAACTCTTCGATATCTAGGATATCGCGGCCGGCATATTCCAAAAAGATGTCTTTAGCTTTGACTATGAGTTCCATAGGTTGAACCGCCTTTTGTGTATTAGCGTTTTACTGGAAGCGCAGCCATGCCAAAAAAGATTGCTCACGTCGATTTTTCGCCTTTGCCCAATTGCCGGCGCGAGCGTTTTGACCTTGCGCAAGCCGGCAAATCCGAAAATGATAGTTGGCGACGAATAAGGAGCGCGATGCGGAATGTCGGTGCAATACCTCGTCGTCGCAAGGGCTTGAAGGCTGACGCTTGAACCGATGGCTGCTGCCTCTTTTTTTCGAATACTTGGGCTATTGAATCTGCCCGGTATCTCTTTTCCCCGCGTTTCGGACGCTCGGAGCAAGCAGCATAGCCATCGCAAGCAGTACCATGGTCGCTCCAGAGCCGACGAACCATAACGGAGCTCCAAGCAGATCCGCAAAAACGGAGGGGGCTGCGAGGCCCATGGGCATGGCCCACGCCATGATGGTTCCGTAGAGGCCGAAAACGCGGCCTAGGTACTCAGGAGGTATCTGCTCCTGCATAAGGGCAGTCTGGGTTCCCGCGTACAACGGGGAGCATGCGCCCATAAGAAAGCTCACCGGCAGGAAAGCAGCGAACAATGACGGGCCGAGCGATCCGGATACGATTGCGGCAATGCCGAAGCCGGCAATCGCGGCGACCATGGTGAACGACCTATTGCGGAACCCTCCCGTGGCCGCCAAAATGCCGGACCCAGCCAGCATGCCTGCAGAAAAAAGGATTTCCACCAAAGCGGCATCCCCCGTGCTACCGCCAAAATGCCCCAAGGTCATTATTGGGAACAATGCCGCGAGCGGAGAGAACGCGAAAGCGAAGACGAACCCGCACCAAAGAAGGGCGAACAGCCCCCTGTACTCCCTAATCAGCTTGTAGCCGTCCGAAATCTCAGAGAAGAGCTCTCGAACCTTATTGGAAAAGGACAAGCTGCGGTCGGCTTCATCGAGGCCCCCTGCGTCTATCTGTGCGGCGAGGACGGCTAAAGAAGCGAAAAGCGCTCCCAGCACGTCGAGGACAATCATAGCGGTAATGCCCGCCACGGGATAAATCACTGCTGCAAGCGCGGCGCCAAGAATGTATCCGCCGGACTGAATCGCCTGAGTCACCCCCGATAGGCGAACGAGATGCTCTGGCGGGGCGAGATGGGGCGTGAGAGATTGGGAGGCTGGCGTGTAGAACGAAGTACCAACTGCACGGAGAAACAGGGCGATGAGAATTAGCCATGCAGGTAAGCTGCCGGCCAACGAGGCAATCGCCAAGGCGGCACCCACCGCGGCAATGAAGAGGTCGGCGCCGATGAGGACACGTTTCAAAGGCAGTCTGTCGACAACGGCGCCCGCAAGGATTCCGAACAAAGCAATCGGCAGAAAGCCTGCCAGCGATGCTAAGGAGAGGAGAGAAGACGACCCTGTCGTGAGGGCGAGATGCCAAATAAGACCCATTTGGAGAATCGAACTCGTCAATGTCGAAACGAGCTCCCCGCCCCATACGAAACAAAGCTTGAATTGCCATGAATGGCACAGCAGAACAGACCTGCCCCGAGAGGTTTCAAATATCATGGTTATGTCCAATCGTGAAATGGCGTGCAGAAACAGCGCGACGCCACAACAGCGCCGCTTTCTAGGCGCTCATCCACGTGCGGAAAAGACCAACCACGACACCCCTCCTTTGTTAATTCGGTCTGGCAAACCATGTAATATTAACGAGGCTTGAGTTTGCCTGTCAAGAATCGAGCATCGGTAAGGGCAATCCTCTCTGGCCATTCGATTCCTTTGTATCTTTGGTTGCATAGGTGACCCGCCAGGGCTATTACGCGTGGAAGAGGCGCCTGCCGAGCTGGCCGATGAGGCGCTGAAGATGGCCCTGGTCAGGCGAAACGATCCCAAGGGATGCGTACATCATTCGGATAGTAAGAATGTTGCCAGCAGGTTTTGCGGCAACCGCAAAGGAGCCGTATCCTGCAGCTGGAATCACGTTGCAGCATCCTGACCCGCATTCCGATTGGCGGACGGCCCGCTTCGGCATCCTGACCAGCACAGCGATCGAGCCTTGTCATTCCTTGGATATGCCGGTTGCTCGGGGCGGTCCCGACGGAGGCCCTCGCCTCCCCGGTCCGTGACCCAAGAAGGGCAAGCATGCTGATCTGCATGGCTGGTTCCTCCTTTATGTAGACGACCATGCAAAGAAGGGACAACCGAGGAGGCAGGTTACTGATGCGGGCTCCCGCACGCCCATGACTACCCGACGGGCTGTTTTTCATCTCCGATGCCCGCATTGCAGCATGAACGAATGTGCCTCGACATCTCTGCTGGCATGGTACGACTGGGATCGCACCTCGACGCATCCTTGCGCATACTGCCTTCCAAGTTTCGAAACCGGGAAGGAAAGTGTATGTGAGCGACGATATCGGCGCCGATTCGACGCTCGAGAGGGAGATTGCGCCGATTCTATCCATCGGGGATGCATTCCCGAAGATTCTCATCACTCGCACGAGGCATGAGCCCCATACCCGGGAGGGCGTGCTCGTGCTGAATTTCGCGAGGTGGCTGCTTGGCGGGTAGGGTTCTGAACGTCGCATTGGGATATCGCGCGACAGGGCACGCAGGGCTGTTTGTGCCCGCACGGGAAACGCCGTCGCCATGCGGGCGGCCTGTCGTGTCCGATTAGCCTTTTGCTAAACAGGCTTACGCCAACTCATGGGCAAGCCACCTGAGACTATTCACTTTGCTTATCGTTGACAAAGACCTGTGGCCTGCGGTTTTGTGAACGGCTCGTAAGCCACCCGCGTCGACTCACTTACTGTTGAAGCTGGTGGTTTGCAGGCTCAAAGGCGGTTGAGTTTCAAAACGGGCGTTTTTCGGCGATATCGAGCCTCCAAAGGCGGCTCTCCGTGCCCCTTGGGACAAAAATAAAAACTCAATACTCTGAGTTTGAAAATGGTTTTTGAAGTTGTCCCAGCTTTTGTCCCCGAAGCCGATGAAACGCGACGTCGCGTCATTCAGCGGCACTCACTTCGAGATGCCGCCGAAAACTGGGTGCAACTGGAGTGACGAGACGGCAAAACTATAACCACCGAGTGGGAGTGACGCTTTTTAGCGGCTTCCTAGCTAACTAAGCTGGCTGAAACTGACTAAAGCAGCTGACTAAGCTGACCAAAATAGCCGGTCAGAGCAGCAAGCCCCGGCCTCGTCCCTGATTCGTGGGACGAGGCCGGGGCCCGCTGCCGGTGTAGTAATCAAATATCGTTAGTTTTGCAGCTCTGTGTAGAGTGGTAGTGACACTGTAGTGAAAGGTGTGGTTTTCGTGGCTGATTTGGGTCGTTGGGCTGATACTGAGTTGAGTGTTTTGTATGACATTTTCTATGAAACTGGTACTCGGCTTATGGGTGAGTTTGTTGCGTTGAGGTATGCGGCTCGTGAGGTGGGTGATGAAGAGCAGGTTGAGTTTTGGTTTGGTGAGTCTCATCGGGTAAGGGATGCGCGTCGGTCGGTTGATTCTAATGATCGTGTGGCGATAGTTGCCATGATGGAGGCTTTTAATCATGAGTTGCGGTATATCAACTATGCGCGTGGGGTGAAGTAAGCTGTGATCAGTGTGGTCCCTTACTAGGGGCTGAAGCTGCGGATTTCTTCAAATTTGCTCTTGCGGATTTCATGCGGGGGGGGGGTAGCCTTAAAAGCAATTCGGAAGGGGTAATTCGATGAAGAAATTGTCGATGTTTATGGCCATGGTTATGTGCGCTACGTTAGCGTTGTCTGGCTGTGGTAATAGTGTTTCGGATGATAGGGCGCAGGCTTATGCTTCGCTTTCGTCTATGACCAACTTGGAACAAGACCAGGTTAAAGACTATAAACAGCGGTTGACTACAGCCCCTGACTCGGCAGCGATTAAAAGCGTTCTAGCTGACGCTAAAGCAGCTAACGACAAGGTGACTAGCGACAACGCAAAAGCGGATAAGGACGTTAAAGAGATTGAGGCTGCTATTACCGGGGTTAAGCTAGTTGGTACTGGTGATTGCGCTGATGTGACTTTAATATTTAACGCTGACAAGACTTGGCAGATCAGCGGGGAAAACGCGGACCAATGCTTTTTACCGCACGAAAACAAGTACTGGGGCGTCTCACGCTACAAAGATGGTGGCACGCCGCATATAGATTTCGGTGATAGTAAAGATACCAGCGAGGCCCCCCGTTCGGTTGATGTATCATTAAGTGATGATAAGCGCACAGTTAAGTTTGTGCATGGCCCTCAATTTTATGAGTTCACTATCACCAAGTAGATCAGCCTAAAACTAGCTTGTTTGTGGGGACGCCAGGAGTCTGGTGTCCCCACGCTTTTGGTTTCAGTGTATTCTGATTGTTTAAATAATTAATGCAGCATGTACATAATAAGCTGTAATTTCAGCTTGTTGACTACGTTGTAAGGTTTAATTAGAAGTTTGTTTGGTTGCAAATGAGCTTATAGGTTTACCGGCAATTGAAGGGCCAAGGTGTTTGCCTGCGTAACTCGTATCTGATTCTGCTTCTAGCGCCCACTGTTCTATGTCTTCGTCGGTGAAAACGACGCTGTCAGCGCTTTTTGCAGGTGTCCATCTGATTGCCTGCTTCGCTTGAGTTCTACTCGATTTTACGATAAGTAGTGCCACCTTAACATTCCAAAATCCCTGGTAAACGTTTCCGGGCCTGGCCTGCTCGATGATCTACGCGGCCTTAATGCGTACTCATAGAACTACCCATACTTGTGTGTTTGGGGCCGCGTGTGTGCGCTTTGCGGGAGGGATGCTGTCCCTTGATAGACGTTTATACATCAATAGCTGTATAACGCTGTATGAACGTCTGTTGTAGAGGAGGTGTCTACTTTGATGCTTGACGAGCTTGTAAGTTACATCGACGCCGAGGGTGGGGTGGCGTACTCTTCGCAGCTGAAGGGTGCTGGATTTTTCTGCGGGACTTATCTCTTATGCGAGCGAAACAGGCCTTATTAATAGGATTTCACGCGGTATCTACTGCACGCCTGATGTTTTCGAAGATGACTTTCTTGTGATTGGGACGCGTTGGCGTAGGTGTATTTTTTCGCATAACAGCGCGTTGTATCTAAATGGATTATCAGACAGGCTTCCGGTAGTGCAGTCCGTGACCGTACCTAGGGGGTATAATCCGGTCAGGCTGATTGAGGATTTTCCAGGCATTCAGATTCACTGGGTTCGCCCTGATATTTACGAGCTTGGCGCAACAAATATTATGACGCCGTCAGGTAATAGGGTCAGGTGCTATAACTCTGAACGTTCGATCGCTGATCTGATTAGGCAAAGGAAGCTGGGTGGCGTTGATGCGCAACTTGTGCGTGACGCTATTGGTGGATACTTCAATAGCCGTGAGAAAGATCTTCATGAGTTGGCGCGCATGTGTGAAGCGCTCAGAGTAAGGCGCGAGTTACAGGTATACCTGGAGGTGTTTCATTTGTAGGTTTGTAGCCTACAATTGCAACATGGTTCGAGCGAATCATCTGGAAGCTATAGCCCAACTCTCAGAATCTGAGGGTGTCTTTACAACTGCTCAGGCTGAACGCATGGGCATACCGCGCGATGCTCTGCATGATGCGGTTGAGTCTGGTCGACTTGAGCGTGTCATTAGAGGTGCTTATCGTATGATTGGGGCTGGTTCCTCATATACAGATGAGCTCGCAGCTATTTGGAAACTGACTGCGCCAGAAAACTTCAGTTATGAGCGGATGCGTAGCTCGAATTGGGATGGCATAGTGATTGGGGGCGCCACTGCTTCATCACTGCTTGAGCTGGGTGATCTGTATCTATCGCCTTACCGCATTTACGCTCCAAAGCGCATAAATTCGCGAAACTGTTGCTAGTTTTGCGAAGAGGAAAGTTGCTCGGGATGAGGTGACTTTTGTGCAGGGGCTGCCTGTTACGCGTCCTGAGCGCATTGTGTTTGACCTTGTGTTAGATGATGAAGATCTCTCGCTGGTTGCTGATGTGCTGAGAGAAGCTGCCTATGCGAATCGCGATTTTGATTTTAAAAATCTGGCAAATTATCTGCGTGATTACTATTCTGCTAGCCAGGCCAAGGAAATATATGAAGGTCTGCTGTCAGATGCAGGATTACCCAGTGAGAAGGATAGGTTATGACCTACAAGAGTGCCGCAGCGGTTGAAATGGCAGTCAAGTCTGCTGCATCTGCATCATCTCTTGATACAGCTAGGGCGGTGTCTTCCTTCTATTTCCATAGATTGCTCTGTCGTGTATTTGCTGGCAATAACAAGAAGTTTGTATTAAAGGGTGGGGAGGCAATGCCAGATAAGTTTTCTGTGCCTAGAGAATGGGGTTTATCTCAGGGAAGGCAGTTTGAAAAGTTATCTGCTAATACAGGGTTGCCTGCAGGGCTGAAGGTGATAGATGCAGCAGCTGAGTTGGCAGGAAATTTAATTGACCCGGCTATTAATGCTAGCGTGAGTGGTTTGCAATGGTTTCCTGAAGATCTCAAGTGGGAATGTAAAGATTCTTAGATTTAATCTAAATTTTGTGAGAATGGTACAGCTTTATGTGTGACGTACAGTCATGCTGAATTTGGAATACTATTCAGTGTGGTTGTACGGGAGAGGGGCCTATGCGGACAGTGCTTGAGATTGCCTCGCAAAACGCTGGATATGTGACTGCTGCTCAGGTTACAGCTGCAGGTATACCGAGGCGTAAGCTCGCTGAGGTAGCTCGTTCTGGAGAAGTTGTACAACTTGCGCGTGGGCTCTATGCCTTGCCAGACGTATGGGAAGACCCACTATATATTGCCCAGTACAGGTTCTCACGTGGCGTGTTCTCAGATGATACTGCATTGAATCTGCATGAGATGACTGACCGCACTCCAGCTTCTTTAACAATGACTTTCCCGCGAAATTACAACACTGTGGCAGTCAAAGAAGCCGGTATTATCTGTCGCACTTGCGCAAACGAAGTTCTTGATTTAGGTTTAACGCAGGTGAAGACGATATACGGAAATATGGTTAGAGTATACGACCTTGAGAGAACGCTGTGCGACTTAATGCGTGGCAAGAGTGTGCTTGATCTGCAGTTACTTGTGCCGGCAATGCAGAGCTATACACGCAGCAAGAATCGAGATCTAGTAAAGCTTATGAATTATGCGCGCAAACTTGGGGTAGAGCGCAAAATTAGAGCTCATCTAGAAATACTTCTGTAAAACAAATAACTTTTATGCTCAAGTTTGAGTACTGCTAGATGAATTTGCCGGTGAGGCTGGTGGGGCAGGCTTTGATTTGAGCGGGGGAGCCGGTGGCTACCACCTGGCCACCGGCCAAACCTCCGCCAGGGCCCATATCCACCACATAGTCTGCGCTGCGGATTACGTCCAGATCATGTTCAATAACCACCACGGTGGCGCCTTTAGTAATCAAACTGGCAAACACTCCCATTAGGGTCTGCACATCCTTTGGGTGCAGGCCAATAGTGGGTTCATCAAACACAAACACCGAATCGCCCTGGCCCCGGCCCATCTCACTGGCAAGCTTTAACCGCTGTGCCTCGCCACCAGAAAGCCCCGGTGTCTGCTCGCCAAGCGTCAAATAGCCCAAACCCAAATCGTGCAGCACCTGCAATTTCTTGCTCACCCGGCTAAGGCCCGCGCAAACAGTCAAAGCCTCATCCACACTCATAGCCATCAGGTCAGGCAGGCTGTAAGCGGCGCCGTCGTCAAAAAAGCACCTAATTTCGTGAGCCGCACGCCCATAACGAGATCCGCGACAATCGGGGCAGCAAATCTCGACGTCGGGAAGAAACTGCACGTCAAGGGATATCTGTCCAGTGCCGTCACAAGTGTCGCAACGCAAAGAACCAGTGTTATAGGAAAACGCGCCAGCTGTAAGCCCACGGTGGCGGCCAGGTTTCGAGCCGGCCTCAGCGGCAAGTTTGGCTCCATACTGCTTAGCCGACTCGGACCTGGCGAAATGCTTACGCAACTCATCATGCACCCCCGCATAGGTGGCCACAGTCGAGCGCACATTAATACCAATCGGGGTGGCGTCAATGAGCATAACCCGACCAATACCCGGTGCCTCCAGGCAGCGCACATGCCCCGGCAGCGCCTGACCGGCAATTCGCGCCTGCAAAGCCGGGATCAGGCTCTCAAGCACCATGGTGGTTTTACCTGAGCCCGAAACCCCAGTCACCACTGTGAGTCGTCCCTGGGGAATATCCACCTCAAGTGGCTGCACCGTGTGGATCGCGTCCGTGACTAGGCGGATACTGCCGCGCTTAAAAAGATCCGCCCGCGCCGGCTTGGGCTGGTTCTGCTGCCTCAGATACGGCCCAATAATCGACGCAGAATTGTCCATGACCTGCGCAACCGTACCCTGGCAAACCACCGTGCCGCCGTCGGAACCAGCGCCGGGCCCCATCTCAATGAGGTAATCACTGTGGGTGAGCACCTGAGTGTCGTGGTCAACCAAAATCACCGAGTTGCCATCCGCCAACAGATCATCCATCACCCCCGTCAAACCCTTGAGATTATGCGGGTGCAAGCCAATCGAAGGCTCATCAAGCACATACAGTACGCCCGTGGTACGGTTACGCACCGCCCGCGCTAGCTGCACGCGTTGGCGCTCACCGGTAGAAAGTGTGGACGCCGCACGATCCAACGCCAAGTAGCCCAGCCCCAGGTCAAGCAAGCGTTGAGCGGTGTCAAAGAAAGCCTCACAAATATTTTGGGCCATGGGACGCAGCATCTGCGGCAGTGAGTCGGGCACCCCCTCAACCCACCCCATCAGCTCAGATAGGGTCATTTGTGAGGTCGCGTCCAGACCAATACCGCGCAACCGGGGCGCCCGGGTGGCTTCAGACATACGGGTGCCGTGACACTTAGGGCAAGTGTCCTCTTGTAAGAAACGCTCCAGGCGCTTCATGCCCTTTTCGTCTTTAACTTTAGAAAGCGCATTTTCGACCGTATAAATGGCGTTGTAATAGGTGAAATCCATTTCGGCCGACTGGTTAGTTTTAGGATTTACGTAAATAATGTGCTTTTTTAGCGCCGGGCCGTGGTAAACAATCTCCTGCTCCGCCTCAGTTAGCTCCTTGAATGGCACATCGGTGCGCACACCCATCTCGCGGCACACGTCTTTCATCAGGGCCCACATCAGCGTGCCCCACACTACGACGGCGCCCTGATCAATGCTCAGGTTCTGGTCCGGCACCAGCGCCGCAACATTCACGCTGCGGGTCAGGCCTGTGCCCGAGCAAGTTTGGCAGGCTCCGCGTGAGTTAAACGCCAGGTCCTCAGCGCCAGGGCCATAAAATTTTACGCCGCAGGTGGGGCAGGTAATTTCAGCCATGCGAGCGACGTCGAATGAGGGCTCAACGTAGTGCCCGTTAGGGCAGCGGTGGTGGGCTAGGCGCGAAAACATCAGTCGCAGACTGTTAGCCAGCTCAGTCATGGTTCCGAAAGTACTGCGGATTCCGGGCACGCCCGGCCTTTGCCGCAGCGCCAACGACGCCGGTACGTAACGCACTTCGCTCACGTCAGAGCGTTGGGCTTGGCTCATGCGCCGGCGCGTGTAGGTGGACAGTGACTCCAGGTAGCGGCGCGAGCCTTCCGCATAGAGAACCCCCAGGGCCAGGGAGGATTTACCTGAGCCAGATACGCCAGCAATACCAACGATTTTATTTAGCGGAACATCAACGTCTAGGTTCTTCAGATTGTGCACGCGCGCCCCGCGCACCTCAATGGTCTGGGGTTTTTGGGTGCGGGCGGCACCTGCGGGGCGGCACGCTGCGAGGTAATTGGCGACGGCGCCGCCTGGGACTCTTCGAAAGCGCGCATTTTTCCTCCAAGCAGGCGCGACGCCACCAGGGTTGTAACCAGCTGCGGCCTGCGAGAGAAATTATCCCACACAGGCCGCAGCTTTTAGGGCGCAGTCGGCGTCGTGCTTTTGCTGGCTTCTAAGTGAGCTGGGTAGGGGGCGTGGGGTGGGAACTCTAGATGTTTGTCCTTTTTACCCTTTTAAGCCTGCTCTAGAGGGGCAGTTAAAGGCACGATGGCGGGGCGCAAAGCGGCAGCTAGACGCTGGTTGCTGCCAGTTGCCTGACTGTAGAAACGCGCTGCTACGAATTCCTTGCAGGCGGGGGTGCCTGGTCTGTTACTGGTGGGTGTGCCTGGATTGCAAGCGGGGGCTGCCGGTTCATTGCAGGCAGGGGTGCTCGGCGCAAAAAGCGCAGGATCAAGCTTCCAGCCGGCTTGCTCAGACAGCTGGGAGAAAAACACGAACTGCGTGCGTGTATTGCCCTCGCGGAAACTGTGGATAACGTTCAACTCGCCCCAAATTTCAGCCAGCTCTGTCACGAAAGTTTCATGATCCAAGCCGCGCAACAAATCCATTTTGCTGAGCCTGCGGTATTGCTCATTGGCTGCCTGCCCTAAGACTGGGCCTGCTGGATAGTACTGGTAAGACATTTGCGGAGCAGTCGGATCTCCCAACGGGTAATGGACAACGTCTGGGCCAGACTTGACCATGAACGTGCCCAGGGGAGCAAGCCGCTCCTGACCTGCCCACTCATAGACATCTTGGAAAATATGGCGGTGAATTGCCTTCATGTGGGCGTAATCGAAGTTGCCTTTGATCGGCGTTTGCGCCAGTTCCAAAATTCTGGAGCTAGCGTAGCCCTCTTCCAGAAAGCGCAGCTTGACAGCGTCAGGTTCCCCATATGGGTTGCCAGGAGTGGTGAATTTATTGCGTAACACCGAGGTGCCAGGGATGAAGTAATCCTCCCAGGTGCGAAAAACTTTGCGTGCCATCAGCCTTGCACGTGCTTTCTGATTGCTGCGCGTGCCTGTTCGCCGGTTAGGTTGCCACAGGCCTGCTGTTCCAAAATGTTGCACAGCGCCAGGTCGGTGACTTCGTGGCCTGCCAGAGCCAAAGCCGCCTTGGCAAATGCGAGCTTTTCTGCGGGGGTGCGGTTTTCGCAGGTTTGGTTTCGGGGTTGCGTTTCTGCGTTATCTGCGCCGACGGCGTCACTGCGGCTTGTGGCAGCATCGCTACGTGCGGCGACGGCGTCGCTGTGGCCAGGGCGGTCAGTGCTGCGGCTTGTCATGGGCGGCCTCGTTTCTTCTGAAGGCTCATTTTACGGGGCGAACTGCGCCGTCGTGAGCAAAAGCAGGCATAGACTGACGCTAGTTATAAACGCAAGGAGGGGAAGATGGGACGCCCAGGACGTGCCCGAAAGTGCATGACCCCAGTTTCCGTGGGGATATGATTATCCGCTTTCTACCTGACAGTGACCAGGTGCTAGCCCGCATGGACCGCTCTACCGTGCAGGTGTTTACGAATCTTGCGGACTATCTGCAGCTTTACGGGCCGTATGTGGATCGTGTGGGCTACCCGGACGGCAAATACCTGTGGCACCGGCCCGTCGGGGAGCGGCCCACCTACTTTGAGTATCGCTCACTGGACATATTCGCCCTAAACGACCCCTACTACAGCTACGAAATTAAGCAGCTGCCGCAGGGATGCTCGATCCGCACTGGTATTAACGTGCCTTACTTTGATCTGCCCGGCGGTGCGCGCCAGGTGCAGTTTCTGGCCGAAGACATTGTGTTGACCGCTATTGAATGCCTTAAGCTGGGGATTTTGACTGGGAGGTCAGAATAATGTGGTGGCAAGTTGCTGAGCTGTTTCACTTTGCGGAGACGGCAGGGGCGCAGATTCGGCTCCGTGACGCCGACGCACTGTCGCTGACTTGGGATTGCGGGCGCAGCTGGCAGCACGTGTGGAACACCAGCGGCGAACACGCCCAAGCTTTTTACGGCGAAAGCGAGTACGCCGAAACTCGCGTTCCCACCATGATCAGCGACTACAGCGGACTCATGCTTAACTGGGCAGTGCTGCGCATTGGCCGCAAAGCGCGCTTTTACAAGGGCTGGGAGGCGATCCGGGTGCCCGCAAGCGCCCAAAGTGTGGATCCACGCTGGGGCTTTGAGCAGCTCACGCTGATCACCGGGCGCCTGACCAGAGACGGCAAGCCCGTACCAATGCAGCTGCGCACCATCTTCCCTGACCACTACGAGCTCAACCAGTTCTCGCATGTGGCCGGCATGAGATTCAAAGATCTGTTGGCGGCCTTCAAAGACCCAACCGGCGGCATATTGGCCAACTGGGTAGAGCCGGCGCCAAGCTCTGAGCGCCCGCAGGGTGCTGAGAAATCAGAAAGCTCCAAATAGGTTGGCTGTGAGGCCAGATTAGCGTGATGGTAAGGCCGGCCTGGAGCGACGATAAGGCTAACTTAGAGTGATGGTAAGGCCGGCTTGCACTGGCGCTAAGGCCAGCTCAAAAGCGCTAGAAAATTTTTAAATATTGCGGTGGGCGCAAACCTGCTGCGCTTGATAGGTATGTAAGGGAACGTTATGGGTAAATGGTTTGATCAGGCCGCAGAGATTGAGCGCTTGCGCAACGAAAACCGCCGGTTAAAAGCTCAGGTCAGGAGCTTGGAGTTGCGTCTAGGGGTCAGTTATGGCCAGACGGGAACCAGTGATTACGGCCAATCGGGCCCCTATGGTGACGCTAGCGAGTACGCTCCGGGTACCTACGGGGCCTGCGACGGCGTCGTCGGGGCTGGGGCTGCAGATTACGAGGCCGCCGCCTGGCTGGAACTAACCCCCGAAGAACTCCACCTAGTGCGGATGGGCAAAAAAATCAACGCCATCAAAATTTACCGAGACCGCACCGGGGTTAGCTTAGCTGACGCCAAAGCCGCCATCGACGCGGTTGGCTAGGAGGAACCATGCTGTTCATGGGTCATCGTGAGGACGACGGCTGGCTACGGTCTACCTTCAACCTAACTTTCCGGGCCTCATGGGAAATGATGCTACAAGGGGTTTACGAAGCCTGGCATTACTTCGCTAATGTTGAAATCCTGGTCGACCATAAGCCGATTGAAATTAAAACCCCTGAAGACATTCTCAAGATCCCTGAAGACCGCAATATTGTAATTCGTGGATTGCTAATGGTGGCTAGGACTAATGTAGAAATTGTTTTCTACAACCAAGTCCACTTTATTAACGTCTATGTTGAGTGTAACAATGAAGAACTAAAAAACCTGGACTACGAGCACTACAACAAATTCATTGGCAAATTCATTGACAATATGGAAATCGCCATGAATACGCCTGAGGAACAACTCAAAGCTGGCAGGTAGGTTGCGCCGCATAGTAGCTGGTCGCAAGCCTGCATGCTGAGCCAAGAGCGGATAGGGAACTGTAATGATTTTGATTCGTGAAAAAGAAGAAAAGGGCTGGGTTCACGCCAACTACCGGCTCACCCGCCCGGTTTCGTGGCAGCAGCTACTTAAAAGCGGTACACGGGGTTTATGGCTATTTCAAAAAAACCGAGATCCTAGTGGACGGGTTGCCAATCCAGATTGGTCAACCGGAAGAAATATTACAGATCCCTGAGTCTAAAGCTATTTCTATTCGGGGCGTGCTAACAATTATTGACGTGCCCGTGGTGGTAACCTTCTATAACCAGGCCGACTACGTAAATGTTATGGTTGCCTGTGCAAACGAAGAATTCCAAACACTAACTACGAAAAGTTCAACAAATCAATGAGTCAAATCATGGATAGCCTTGAACTAATGATGTACATACCCACAGCTAACCAGAACTGATAGGGGCGGGGCAGCACCGATAGGCGGGCCTGCATTTGCGGGCCCGCGCTGAGACGCTCAAGCCTCTGCCCACGCTGAGACGCTCAGTCTTTTGTGGTGCTGCGGCTTTAAAGCCTAGAACCTCAAAAGCCTGCGGTAAATTTGCAAATCTTCGTCACCAAAGACGTTGAAGACAACATCCATCTGCGCCTGGGTTGCCTCCAACCAGCGCTGCACAGTGTTAACCGCAACCTTTGCCGCAGGCTCCTTGGGGTAGCCAAACACGCCGGTGCTGATACAGCAAAAAGCCAGCGACTTCAAACCGTTTTCCTGCGCCATATCTAGACACTGTAAATAGCTGCTCATCAGCTTATATTTCCCAATGTCTGGCAGTGCCGGGTTATAGATTGGCCCAACCGTGTGAAGCACATGCTTAGCCGGTAAGTTATATCCGCCAGTGATTTTGGCGTGCCCAGTGGGTTCCTCATGACCCTGAGCCTGCATCAGCTGTGCGCATTCAAGACGCAACTGCACGCCAGCAAAAGTATGGATAGCGTTGTCAATACAAAAATGTCCCGGCTGCCAGCATCCCAGCATCTGACTGTTGGCAGCATTAACGATACCGTCAACAGCTAGGCGGGTAATGTCTCCCTGCCACAGACGAATCCGAGGATTAAGCGGGCTGACGGCGGCGTCGTCGAGACTAGAAATACCGCCTTCCGCCAGCAAACCAGACAGCAACTCATCCTGCTTTTCCAACCAAAAAGGAGAGATAGGCGCAGGCTCTCGGGTGTTAACCAAGGCGCGGAAATGCTGCCACAGCTCATCAAAGCCCTGCACCTGAGGGAAAGCAAAATTACGCTCCGCACACAGCTGCGCCACCAGCTCAGATAACAGCGCCTCCTTTTTACTTTCCAGCATTACCTGCCTCCTTTAACTCCTTTAACGCCTGCGTTAGGGCCTGGTGAATATCTCCATCTATAAGAATAGAACGTTCACTGATCTCAATCGGGGCTTGCGCCTGCCCAAAATTAATACAGGTGTAAGTTGCCAGCGGATTGGCGTAAGTGCGTTGCCAGAAGGGGTATTTAATAATGCCGGGAGTGTTGGCGCCAACCCCCAGCTCCAGATAAACCACCTTGTCAGCGCGGTGAGCGGCCATGAAATCCTGGTAGCGCCGGGCCGCCTGATGCCAGCCGGCGTCCTCAACGAAAGTGTGATCGGCGCGCAGATTCATACTCATAGGCTCACCACACCTGGGGCAGTGCGGCACCAGCTCGCTGGAAACACGCATGTCATGCTGGGTTTCAACCATGATCTTCACGGTCTCATAGTTGTCGTAAGTATCGGCGTGACACGGCTGGGAGCACTGCCACAGGCCGTAATCGCCCTGCGTGTAAAACAGGCGCTCTTTAGGGAAACCGGCCAGTTGAAACTGGTGATCCACATTTGTGGTGAGCACAAAGAAATCTTTGCCCGCTAACAGCTGAGCCAGCTTGGCGTAAGTGTCCTTGGGGGCTGGGACGTAGCGGTTGTACCAGATGTGCCGGCTCCAGTAAGCCCACTGCTCCTCCAAAGTTTTGAAAGGATAAAAGCCGGCTGAGTACATGTCAGAAAACCCGTAGGCCTCAATGAAATCCGCGAAATACTTCTGGAAGCGCTCACCAGAGTAGGTAAAGCCCGCTGAGGTGGAAAGGCCAGCCCCGGCTCCAACTACGACGGCGTCTGCACCGGTAAGTGCTTCCAGAAGGCGTGAGTTTTTAGTCATGCCCTTACTTGCGGACAACGCTTACTTGCGGACAACGCTGATGCGCTGGCCTACGTGGTTACCGGACTCGATTTCGTCGAGCATGGCCACAGCAAAGTCGGCGTAAGAGATGATGGATTCTCCACGCTCGTTTACGGTCAGCTCTTCGCCGCCCAGGATGTACTCGCCGGTTCGCTCGCCCTCAGCCTGGAAGTCGCAAGCGGGGGAAATGTAGGTCCAGCGGACGTCGTCGCGCTTACGTAGCTCAGTCAGCGCAGCACCCATCGCAAGAGCGAGCGGCTTGAAGGCCTCAGGGAAGTCAGGGCTCTGCGCAACGGTCAGGCTGTGCTCGGGGTTCAGATAGAGGCTGCCGGCCCCACCCACAACTAGCAGGCGAGTGTCGCTGCCAGAGAGGATGTCGCTCAGGTGAGCCAGAGTAGTTGAGTGCTGGGGGAGGGTTTCCGGGGTCCAAGCGCCGAAAGCGTCAACAACCGCGTCAAATCCCTCCAGGTCCTGAGCGGTGAGCTCCATGATGTCCTTGATGACGGCCTTCTTGGCGGGAGTCCTGTTCTCAGAGCGGACAAAAACGGTCACGTCGTGGCCACGTTCTAGGGCTTCCTTGACGATGAGCTGACCGGAGTGCCCGTTTGCTGCGACGACTGCAATTGACTTAGCCATGAGTTTTCCTTTGGGTAGATGAGCGAGTAAATCGCTCTGTGTTCCTTACGAGTAACAGCGTAGAATCAATACATAACTTTAGGAAGTAGGCACTATTTTGTGCTATAGGTACCTAAAAGTAACTATTGGCTTGAACTGCTGATATACAAGGAGGAATGGTGGGGTTGAAGCTAGATCAGCTGCCGGCCTGCCCGGTAGAGACAACATTGACCCTGATCGGTAACAAGTGGCAGGTTCTGATCCTGCGCGATCTGGGAGATAAGGGGACCTTGCGTTTCAAAGAGCTGCAGCGTTCAATCGGCAAAATCTCCCAAAAGGTGCTCACCACAAATCTGCGCGCCATGGAAGAGGCGGGGATTGTGCATCGCGAAGTATTCGCGCAGGTGCCGCCGCGAGTGGAGTACTCCCTCACGGAGCTAGGTCAAAGCCTCCAGCCGGTGCTGCAGGCAATGAGTCAGTGGGGTGAAAACTATAAGAAGAGCCTGCGCGATAGTTAGTTAATGTGCTTACCTGCCGGGGCGCCGTCGTGCTTACTTGCTGGGGCTAGACGCCGTCGCCGTCGGGGCTGACGGGTGGAAAGTAGAGATCCGGGGAGGCTTGCGGGCCGGTGAACAGGTCATCTGCGATCTTGCTGATCGTGTCGCGCAGCTCCAAATGCTCCAGATAACGCTGCGGAATCCCAGCCAAGCCCAGGTGAGCGCCGACGATATTGCCAGCAATAGCCCCCGTGGAATCGCTGTCTCCACCATGGTTGACCGCCGAGGTGATGGCCCCTGCAAAATCATCCTCGTGACGCAGCGAGCACAACAAACCAATGGCCAGGGCCTCCTCAGCCACCCAGCCCTCGCCCAGGGCGTGAATCGCCTCCAAATCAGGAATGTCGCTGTCCGCCAGGCGCAGCGTGTAACGCAGCAGCTCCTGCAACTGGCCAAGATAATGCGCGTTGGGGAAAGCTTCAGGCAAAGTGTTCAACGCCTGCGTGGCAGCCTCTCGCACTGAACTAGCCTCGTCGCGGGCCAGGAGGCTGACAATATGGGCAAACACCCCAGCCGGCATCCAACCCAGCTCATGGCAGTGGGTTAGCTCAGCTAATTGCGCGCCTAGGCGTTGCAGCTCGACGCTGGAAAAGCTTGGACAAGTGTTGATTAGCCCCACCGGCGCCATGCGCATAATCCCGCCGCAACCCTTGGAGTTGTTTACAGCTTTGGCGCCGTTAGCCATGGCCTCGCAAGCATTCATGCAGGTTACGCCCGGTGCGCGCGAGGCAAAAAGCTCAGGCAGGCTGGAAATCCAGGCTTTGGGTTCAGCTAGCGGGTAGGGGCTGACCTGCGTATACATCCACTCCACATAGAACTGGGCCATTTGGGCTGGGGCGTAAGCGGCAAGCGCAGTGGGGGATGGCAGGGCAGGGGCGCCGCTGGAGGCCTGGGCGCTGCCAGAGTCTTGGGTTCCGCCAGAGGCTTGGGCTGAGAGCGCAGCCACCGAACACAGCAGACTGTTGGCGGTGTACAAAGTCATCTGCGTGTCGTCAGAAAACGGCGCCAAGCCGCGCTCATCTAGCTGGTAGTCGCGGATACCGTGCGAACCGTAACGCGCAGCAATCGCCTCCTCGCGGTCAAACTCAATCGCATAACCCAGCGCGTCACCAGCAGCCCCGCCCAGCAGACAGCCACGATACTTGTCGATGTTTCCCATTTGCGTGTTCCTTTTCAAATGTTCTGGTTGCCGGGCGTTGGCTGGTTAGCGGGTGTTGGCTGGTTGGCGATTTTATCCTGGCGGCGGCCGACTACCAGCCGCGCAAAATAGCTTCCAAGCCGCGCTCAAACTGGGCGCTGAAATCCCATTTTCCGGCCAAAACTTCGCCGATCAGCGGTTGCAAGGCGGCTGCGTCAGCCGGGTCAAGCATGGCGCTGACAGCCATGAGGTCTTCTGTGCCAGCGACGACGGCGTCGTCGGCCCCTTCAGAGGGGGCGGCTGGGGCGGCGCTGCCGGGCTTGGCGGCGTCATCGTCGCTTGTTCCAGCAGGCGGTACTACCTCGGCGGCAACGAAACCAGTGGTGTACACCGAAACCGACGTGATCAGCGCCAACGTGTCCGTAGTGGGCGTAAAACCGCTGCGGGCCAGCGAAGCAAGCACCCCGGCTAGCAGGGAAAGCTGCTCAGGCGTGGAAATCGGGTGGGTCATCAGCAAAATGACAGTGTTGGGGTGATCCTGCAAAGTGGCGCGCAGGCAGTTCGCATACTGGCGAATATATTCCTGCGCCTGCAAGGCCTGGTCAGGGGCGGTTTGTGGGGTGGTAGTCGGGCTTGAGCTCGGATCGGCATCAGGGCTTGGATCTGGCCTGGCAGGGGCGCCCGGTGCGGCAGGGGCAGCCGCTGTAGCAGAGGCGCCCGGTGCGGCAGGGGCAGCCGCTGTAGCAGAGGCGCCCGGTGCGGCGTCGTCGTGAACGCCGTAGGCCCCTTGGACCAGAGCCAAAAAACGATCGTAAGTTAGCCGCCAAAGCTGCTCGCAAATACCCTCCAGCAGGGCCGCCTTATCAGGAAAATGGCGGTAAAACGCGGCCTGCGAAACCCCCAAGCGTTTGCCCAGGCTCCGCAGCGACAGGGCAGAAAGTCCGGCGTCGTCAACCAACTCCAGCGCGGCTGACAAAATAATGTCGCGTGTAAGCGCACGAGATTTCGACGACGCCATAGACTCTCCGCTCAAATGCTGGGGTTACTCCTGCCTATAACGAAACTGTACCAAGGCAAGGGCCGCAATTGCCGCGAAAAATCCCCACAAAACCGCCAAGCTGGGCCAAATATCAGCAAAACCCTGCCCATCCAAACTCACCTTGTGGATCGCGTCGATCGCCCAATAAGCAGGCGAAACGCGCGCGGCATCCTGAGCCCAATCAGGAAAAGACGAAACCGTGCAAAACGCCCCGCCAATACCGGCCGCCAGCATCCCCACAATGTTAGACAGTGACAAGGCCGTGTCTCGGCTGTGTGTCCACAGCGCAATGGCCACGCCCAACGCCGCCAGTACCGCCGAAAAACTGAGCAAAGTTGCCACCAACGCCAGCAGCGAACCCTTGGGATCAAAGCCGAAAATAATTGCTCCCAGGGACAAAACCACCAGTATCTGCGCGCTTTGAATTATGTAAGCCACCAGCGCCTTGCCCGTCAGCACCGTGGGGCGCGACAACGGCGAGGCCTCCAGGCGCTGCCAGGTGCCCCAACTACGCTCATTAAAAAACGAGTCAATAATGTTTTGCACAGCCAGGAACGAAAACAGCACCGCGATTGACGGCACTGCCTGCTCGGCCCCGGAAACGCCCCGGTAGCCGTCGGTTAACAGCATCGCCTTAAAAGCAGGCATCATGAACGGGATCAGCACCAGCGGAATTACCGTCAAAACCAGCGTAGGCGCCGGGTCGCGCAGCTGCAGGCGCAGGTTCAGGCCCGCAACGGCGCTTAGTTGTTTGAGTTGCTTAAGCGGCTTCATTTTCGTTCTCCTTGGGGCTGTTTTCCTGCGGGGCCGGAACGGTTTCTGGGGCCTCGGGGGCGAGACCCTCGGCGTCGCTCTCCTTGAGGATCTGCAGGTAGGCGCTGTGCAGATCGGCTTGAGGTACGTGCACCTGCACGGGAACCTGACCGTAGGTGGCCACGATCTGCTCCAGCGAGCCCTGGGCTACCAGGCGGCCCTGGTTTAAAACGGCGACGTCGGCCCCCAACTCCTCAAATTCGGCCAGGTAGTGGGAGGTATAGACGACGGCGGCGCCCTCTGCCGCTAAGTGCCTGACAGTGTCTAGAATCTGACTGCGCGCTTCCACGTCAGCGCCAACGGTTGGCTCATCCATGAAAATCAGTTTCGGGCGATGCATGATAGCCATGCCCGCGTGCAGGCGACGCTGCTGGCCGCCTGACAGGTGCTTGGCGCTTTGATTGGCTTTTCCTGTCAGGTCCAGCATTTCCATAACTTCTTCGCTGCGTGCCTTGGCGGCGCGGCGGCCCAGCCCGTGCAGGCGGCCGAAATAGCCAAGATTTTGCGCGACGGTTAGATCCGGGTAAATGCCCAGTTCTTGCGGGGCGTAGCCGATTAGCTCGCCAACGTTGTTTTGGGTGGGGTCGACGCCGCAGATGGCCACGCTTCCCGAATCGGCGCGGCGCAGTGAGCATGCGATGGTGATAAAGGTTGATTTCCAGCGCCGTTGCGGCCCAGTAGACCCAAGATTTGGCCTGGTTCTACGCGCAGGCTGACCCCACGCAAGACCTGGTTGGATCCGTAAGTTTTGTGAATGTCGCGAGCCAGTAAGGCTGGCGGTGTGGTGTTCACTGTTTCCTCCAGTTGGTTAACACTGTTAACTTTGGCGCCGGGAAGTAGGTTAACAGTGTTAACTTAGGGGCGCAAGAGGGTTTTACAGAACAAAACTTAGGGGCCTTGCGCAAGCAAAAGCCCTGGTTTGGCCTCCCAGTGGAAGGCCAAACCAGGGCCGGTTTGTGTTGTGTTGCGCTAGAGACTAGTCCGCGTATTCATGCCAGATTTGGCGCATGGGTACGCCCTTATCGAAGGTGCGGGTAGAGCCATCTTGGAAAGTGACCTCAACCTTTTCGTCCTCGTCGCCATCGCCATCGCCGTCGTCGCTGCTGTCGTCAGGGCCACAAACCCAATCCACCCACTCAATCGCGGGGGACAGGGCGCCGTCGTCGCCAACAATGCGGTAGCCCTCGCCCAAAAATTCAGATATGACGGCTTCGATCTTGTCAGCTTGCATGGCTGCTCCTTGCTGGTTTCACTAGTTTTCGCGGGTGTATCGCTGGGATGTGCAGGTGGTGGGGGCGACGCCGGCAACGCTAAGCCTGAGCAAGGCTGCGCCTGGGTGACGTCGCCAATGCGGCACCCAGAGACGACGCTGGCACCGGGGCGGGCGCCGTCGTCCTTAATAACCACAGTGTATCGGGACGGGAATGCAATGCGGGCAGTTAACGGCGCAAGGTAGTGCGATGCGTATCGCTGTGTATTGGTGTGTTGCTGTGTACTGGTGTGCGCGAATTAAAACGGGTCTAGGGTGGAAATATGACTCCCGAGATTACCGATCCTCAGTTCCAAGCAATCGCCAAAGCCATTGCGGCAGACCCGGCCAACGCCGAGTACACCAAGCGCGGGGTGGGGCCGCTGTTCTACGCCGGGCCCGAATGCAAAATCATGATCGTGGGGCAGGCCCCCGGACGTGTCGCGGAAGAAAGCGGCATCGTCTGGAATGACCGCAGTGGCGACCGCCTGCGCGAATGGATGGGCATTGACCGCGAAACCTTCTACAACTCGGGCAAACTGGCCATTGTCCCCATGGATTTCTACTTCCCTGGCACCGGCAAAAGCGGGGACCTGCCGCCGCGCAAAGAATTCGCTGAAAAATGGCACCCGCGTCTGCTGGAACTCATGCCCAACCTGGAGCTAACCATCCTGGTGGGAAGCTATGCCACCAAGCGTTACCTGCACCTGAAGTCTTCCACCTCGCTGACCCAGGTGGTGCGCAACTATCGCGACTATCTGCCCACGTACTTCCCGCTGGTGCATCCCTCGCCGCGCAACCAGATTTGGATGAAGAAAAACCCCTGGTTCAACGAAGAAGTGCTGCCGCAGCTCAAGGCTCGCGTGGCGGAGTTGCTTTAGAGGAGCTTCGCGAGGGGAGGTTTAGCGGGGCGGCTTGGGGTTGTGACAATCCCTAGAATCTACCGTATCCACCTCAGGTGTTTTCACTTCTATCCAGAAACTCCCCAGCGTATTTAGCGTTCCCGCTAAAGCGTCACCAATAGCGTCACGCCATGACTCGACGATAGTCGAGCGTACAGCCTCTACAAAGTAACAGCCAGCATTCAAACCACACTTCTTTAAGGGTAAAATCATTAAAAGATCCGTGAAACCATGCCAGCATTTGTTATAGAAGAAATCTCTTCAACTTCAGACTTACCATCTGCTGGGATTACAACTTTCCAGTCACCTTTAGTCCAGGTCATTTTAAAAGTGTTCTTGTAAAGCGCGCCTGGGTTATCCGATCTGATTAAAGCCAGGTTCACAGTTGCGTTGTTTTCGTCAATGACCTCGATGCTGTAACCAACGATTTTAACTGAAACAGCAGTCGCAGAATCTCCGCTTTCTTGAACCTCCTTTAAAACTGCTTGTTGAGCATCGTTTTCATAGGTAAGAGTTTTGACCAGCTCAACCTTTTTTTTTACCAGCCCCACGCATCACCTCAAAGTTAGCGGCAGCTAGGATAGCGCCCTCACTACTGTGGGCGTAGCAGGTGGGAACGTCACCATCAATACGCCGATCAGGGCCAACCAAGTTGGTGTAGTAGTAGTAGGTGCTATCAACAAACGCTTCGGTGAACATGGGTGGTAATTTCACCTGGACTGTGGGCTTAAGCCCCACCCCAGCCAGGCCACAGACCGAACCCCAGGTATTAACTTTCCCAGTAGGGTTAATTGAAGCCTGACTAGTCGCAGGGACAGTATTGCCAGGACGAGGCTCGCTCAAATCAACGCGACCGCCCCCAGTTGACGCCGCCGGAGCTGGAGCAGGCCCGGCTTTAACCTCGCCACCATCACTAGTCAACGACCAAACCAGGGTGCCAACCAACACAAGAATAACAACAAGCGCGCCAACAAGGGCTAAACGCAAATTTTTTTGTGCTTCCATAACATATCACCAATTAAAAAGCGTTTTAACAATACCAGTAGTAGACAGAATAATGATTCCACCAATAATCGGCCACGCAACATAAGCAAGCTTTTCACTAGGCTCACCACGACGCTGACTAATCGCGATCATCACACCACCAATGATTAAGCCACCAAGCACAGCCACAGCCCCAAAACCCACAGTCCAGTTCAAGAACGCAGCGCCATCATCTCATCTATCCAAGCGGCAGATTTAGAGACAGATTTAAAGTTGCTGACATTTGTCAGCAGCGTCCGCTTCAGGTCTACAGCAGGACCATCAGACCCAGCATCGGGCCCGTCGTGAGGTAGATACAGCCACGGCTACCAACCCCCTTCCACTACAAGGGTTTGGTACGCAAGCGCCATCACAGAGTTCCTGCTCTGCGGTGGCGCACTTTTATGTTTGCACACCACTTACAGGGCCCAGCCTAACACCATACATGCTTAACTGTAAGAGTTTCATACTACCAAAAATGCAGGCAACTTTACCCCAAACTATTGACATTTTAGATGAAACATGATTACGACACTTTTAGGTGGATTGTGGACAAAAACCGGTAAAACCGCCGTCAGGGTGGGGACTTTAGGGGCGCTTTCGGGTACCCGAAAAATCAGGGCCCGTACTTTAGGGGCGCCACCCATTTTTCGTTGATTTCACGCGGTTTTACCTGTGGAAAACTCTGCAAGGAGGTCTAGGTTCTAGTGATGGTTGCAACGGATCTTGGTGAAGGAGTTCGTTGTGGCTGGTGTTGGTCGTGTTTTCAGGGGGTTGAGTACCCCTCCCGTCGTGAGGCGTGTCAGGCTCGGCATCGAGATTGTTCTTAATGTTCCTGATTCAACCTCTAAAAGGGATGCGATTGTCTATTGCGAAGTGTCCTACACTAGCTCTGGCATTAACTGTCCAGACAAACCGGCTACTGCTGGAAACACTGGCTAATAGTGAGCAGGAAAATATTGGGCTTATCGCTGGAGTAATTGAATGGTTTGCTTCTCTTGAATTCAACAGGAAACGATCAGCGTCGGCAACTGATAGAGCGGTAAGCTGTGCACGTCAAAGACGCTCAAGTCTGGACAGCGGCGCGGATGCGTGGAATTCGCCCCAATGGACAGATTTACCAGAACTAATCGATTGGCTTGACGAGCTGGATCCTAAAGAGAAAAAACGCTGATATGGATCTAGAAAAGAGAACTCGTGGAGACCGTCAGCGGTTTGAGGGAAAGTCTCTTAAACCGCTGGTGGTGTTTGCGGCAGAGGGCGAGACTGAACGAAAGTATCTGAAATCCTTACGCACAAGTAGATACGGTGACCGTATTGTCTTTGAGATTGCAAATACAGGAGATAGATCGTCACTGAGTAAATTATTGGAGAAAATACGGTATGAAGAAAATAAAAATGGAGGTGATGCTAAAGGTGCCTGGATTGTCTGTGACAGAGATCAAAACGAGCTCCATAAGTCTAAGCTAGAGAAATGGCTTGAGAACTCAGATAAACATCATGCTGCAGTTTCCCATCCCTGCATTGAGTATTGGTTACTTCTCCACCTTTGCGCAAATCCGTCGTCGTCAACTGCCCAGAAAACCGAGAAAGAACTAGAAAAAAATTGGCGATGGGGTCAATACAAAAAGGGTTGCAATATCTCCTCAGAGCTCATCGAGGCAACTGATAGAGCGGTAAGCTGTGCACGTCAAAGACGCTCAAGTCTGGACAGCGGCGCGGATGCGTGGAATTCGCCCCAATGGACAGATTTACCAGAACTAATCGATTGGCTTGACGAGCTGGATCCTAAAGAGAAAAAACGCTGATATGGATGATTTGCGTATTATGCCCGGACCGGGCTGCCCGCATGGGTTGGTTGTTCCCGCTGGCGAGCTAGTGGAGCGTTTCTCTCACGCTTCAGGCCCCGGCGGGCAGGGAGTCAACACCGCAGATTCGCGCGTGCAGCTCAGTCTTGACCTGGCCACAACCACCGCCCTAGACGATGTCCAGCGCCAGCGAGCCCTGACTCACCTGGGAGAACGCCTCAACGGCAGCGTCCTAACCGTTGCTGCCGCCGAACACCGCTCCCAGCGCCGCAACCGCGTGGCCGCGCGCGAAAGACTAGCCGCAGTTTTGCGCGCCTCACTAGCCCCGCCCCGACTGCGCCGTCCCACCAAGCCCAGTCGCGCAGCTAAAATGCGCCGCCTGGCAGACAAAAAGAAACGTTCCGAGCTCAAAGCGGGGCGCCGTCGTCCTGGCATGGAGTAAGCAGACTAGGCGAACAAGGCAGGGCGCCCCTAACGGGCCTGGATTCATCGCCTGATCCCAGCATTACAATAAAGAACACCCCTACAGCGTGCTGGGCTGGCTCGCACCCAACCAATACGCACGCCAAAGGGCACAACAACCAGAGAGGAGTCGCTGATGCCAGCAAAACCCCAAATCATCGCCGACCCCCAGACCAACCGTGGGACCGCCTTCACTGTCGAAGAGCGCAAGCGCTTTGGGCTGATGGGTCGTCTTCCCGCAGCTGTCGAAACACTCGAACAACAGGCCGCACGCGCCTACAAGCAGGTGTGTCGACTCGACGATGACCTCGACAAGTACATCTACCTCGAACAGTTGCACGACCGCAATGAGACGCTGTACTACAAGGTGATCATCGACCACATCGCCGAACTTCTACCCATTATCTACGATCCGACCATCGGCGAGGCCATCAAGAAGTGGTCCGCAGACTACCGCCGCTCGCGCGCCGTCTACCTGTCCGTGGATCGAGTCGAGGATGTGCGGCCCACGTTTGAAGGCCTTGGTCTCGGCCCCGATGACGTCGACCTCCTGGTCGTCTCCGACGCCGAACAGATCCTCGGCATCGGCGACTGGGGCGTCAACGGCACCGACATCTCCGTCGGCAAGCTCGCCGTCTACACAGCCGCAGCCGGTATTGACCCCTCGCGCGTCATCGCGGTCAACCTCGACGTCGGCACCGACAACGAGGAACTGCTCAACGACCCCGATTACCTCGGCAACCGCCATGGTCGCGTGCGTGGAGAACGCTACGACGCCCTCGTCAATGAGTACTTGAGCGTCACATCCGAGCTGTACCCTCGCGCACTCCTGCACTTCGAAGACTTCGGCGCCTCGAACGCACGCCGCATCCTGGTTAACAACCGGGATAAGTACCGCATCTTCAACGACGACATGCAGGGCACCGGAGCAATCGTCATCTCCGCTGTCATCGCGGGCATGAAGACCAACGGCACGACCTTCGCGGACCAGCGCCTCCTTGTCTACGGCGCGGGCACCGCAGGAACCGGCATGGCCGACCAGATTCACGCGGGCATGGTGCGCGCGGGACTGACCCCCGAGCAGGCGAAGGATCGCATCTGGCTGATTGACCGCGCCGGACTGGTGACCGACGACATGGAGGGGCTGCCCGATTACCAGGCTGCCTACGCGCGCAGCGCCTCCGAGGTCGCCGACTGGGAGCGCAAGGATGGCGCGATCGGCCTGCTGGAGACCGTGCGCCGCGTTCGCCCGACGATCCTGATCGGAACGTCGACGGATCACGGTGCCTTCACGCAGGATGTCATCGAGTCTTTGAGTGAGGGATGCGAGCGGCCCATCGTCCTGCCTCTGTCGAATCCGACGGAGAAGATTGAGGCTATGCCGCAGGACATCATCGCCTGGTCCAGGGGCAGGCACTGGTGGCCACGGGCATTCCGATCCTTCCCTTCGACTACGAGGGGACGACTTTCCACATTGGGCAGGGCAACAACTCGTTGCTGTACCCGGGCCTGGGGCTTGGAACGATCGTGTCCGGCGCCCCTCACGTGACCGATGCGATGATTCTGGCCGCTGCCGAGGCCGTGGCCAGTCAGGTAACGTCGCACGAACTGGGTGCGTCCCTCCTGCCGCCGGTGGATCACTTGCGTGCGTCGTCGGCGACTGTCGCGGTTGCCGTCGTCCGTCAGGCTATCGCAGATGGCCAGTGCGACATGGATCCGGGTGACGTCGTCGAGGCCGTTCGCCGCGCCATGTGGCAGCCGGTCTACCGGGACCTAGAGAGCTGAATTGTGAGAGCAAGGCCGCGCCGGTTGCCGAGGGGTAGTAGGCGCGGCCTGCTGCTAGCTGAAGCTTAGACGAAGGTTGTAGCAGTAGAAACCAAGGCGGCGTCGTCCTAGGAAGTCACAGCAAGAAGAGCCCCTGCGGGGCTGACGTCGGTGTAGGAAGTAGCAGGAATAAAGGCCTTGCGGGGGTATCCAAAGGAAATGCCTCACAAATACTGAGATTTCATCCCTTCCCTATAAAACCCCATGGAAAAATTATAGGGAAGGGATGATTTTGCCTGTATTTGTCGGTCTAACTCCATGTGATAATTACCCAATGACACCCTCTGTAATCCCCACTGACGGCGACAAACAAGCGCTGGTGGCCAGGCTTCGTCAGGAGCGTGCGGCGGGTGTGCGCGGCGGAATCTACCACCGCCTGCAGGTGGAGATGACCTACAACTCCAACCATATCGAGGGGTCCCAGCTCACCCAGGAACAGACGCGCCTCATTTTTGAAACCTCAACAGTTGGCGGGGACGGCCTGCGCGTAGATGACATCGTTGAGGCACGCAACCACTTTCGCGCCATCGATCGCGTTATCGACGCCGTCGGTTCACCTATTAATGAAGCCTACGTAAAGGATCTGCACCGCATTCTCAAGCAGGGTACAACCCACTCTGACCTGGACTGGTTCGCCGTCGGGGACTATAAGCGGGTGCCCAACGAAGTGGCCATGCATGAGACCAGTGCCCCCGGCGACGTCGCCAAACACATGGCCCCCTTGTTCGACGCCGCCAACCGCCTTGCCACGCTGGAACAGATTCTGGACTGGCATGTGCGCTTTGAGCGCATCCACCCATTTCAAGACGGCAACGGACGCGTGGGGCGGCTGCTCATGCTGCATCAGTGCCTGGCGGCCGGGATCGTGCCGTTCATAATTACTGACGACCTCAAAGGTTTCTACTATCGCGGCCTGGAACGCTGGGGCGACGAAAATGGTTTCCTCACTGACACTTGCCTGAGTGCGCAGGATCGTTTTGTGGCCTACCTGGAGTACTTCCAGATTCCTGCCGGAATTTCTGGTACTGCCGGGAGCGCTGGTAGTGCTGGCATTGCCGGGAGCGCTGGCTGAAAGGGCCGACGTCGGTGTAGGAAGTAGCAGGAATAAGGGCCTAGCGGGGGTCGCCAAAGGAAATGCCTCACAAATACTGAGATTTCATCCCTTCCCTATAAAACCCCATGGAAAAATTATAGGGAAGGGATGATTTTGCCTGTGACGTCGTCCACCCCCTACCAACTGCGGGGACCTACTAGAGCCGAAACCGAAGTGACAAATGGACTTTTATACCCTTGATTACATCATCTCGCAGCAGTCGACTGACTGGACCATGCGAGTGATTTCGATCCTGGCGCTACTACTAGTGTGCCTGGTTTTCAGCGTGCTTTACATGCGCGACAGGATGCGCACCCGCTGGCGGGATCTGGGTGTAGGTACCCTGATTCTTTCGCTGGTGCTGGTGGGGATTCAGACCGAGCAATATCTAGACCTGAGTGACCAAGCGGCCCAGTCAAAGCAGTTAGTGCTTTTCGTTAAGGGCGTTGCCCAGGATCAAAAAATCTCCACAGACGAAGTACTGGTAAATTCAACCAGTCTAAAAGACGGCATTATTGTGCGTTTTAAAGACGAGAATTACCGCGTTCACCTGAACGAAGACAACAACTCCTACACGCTTGAGCGTACGCACATTATTGACCACAACGTTTATGTGGATGGGAAGCACTGACATGGATTTCTATACGCTAACCGCAATTAAGTTTGTGCTTGGTATCCTCGTAATGATTATTCAGATTAACATTATGGGGAAATATGAGTTTTCGGTAAATACTCCGCTTAACCAGGGTCAGAACTTTGTGCTGGGTGGAATTATCGGCGGCGTCATTTACAACTCTTCAGTCTCCGTGCTGCAATTCCTGATCCTTGCGCTTATCTGGTCGCTTGTGGTGATCTCGGCAAAGCTACTGATAAGCAGTAACAAGACCTTTAGGCGGGCTATCTCAAGCCAGCCGGAAGTCATCATTTACGACGGCGAACTGAAAGTCGCCAATTGCGCCAGGGTTGGTTTGCGTGCCGAGCAGGTAAGCCGTTGCCTGCGTGAGGAGAACATCTCCAGCATTCGCGATGTGAAGGTTGGCATTATGGAGGCAAACGGTAATCTGATCATCCGTCAGCGTGGTGCACAAAGCAAGATTCCGCTGCTGCCGATCATTAGCGATGGCCAGATCATCAGCCTTGGTCTAGCGCTTGCCAACAAAGACAAGGCATGGGTGAAGCAGCAGCTCAAGGAGCAGGGCTACAGCTCGGCAAGCACATTTACCTTGGGGAACTTGTAGACGGCAAGCTTGAGGTTGTGCCCTACAAGTAAACACAGGCACAACAGGCACGGCAGACAAATACAGGCTGTGCACAAATACAGACTGGGTACAAATACAGACAAAATCATCCCTTCCCTATAAAAATTCCATGGGGTTTTATAGGGAAGGGATGAAATGTCAGTATCTGCAGACGCAGCGCACAATATGTAGGCTCCGTGCCGGCGTCGTGCAGATACCGTGCAGGCGCTGCCCGGATACTGCGCGGACGCCATGCGTGTACCGCCGATATGCTAGTCAGCGGGTACTACTGCACTTATCTGTGCTGCTCTGTGCTGCTGCGCCTTTATGCTGCAGAGCGCCGTCGGCGGATAACGCAGAGAGCAGAGCGCCGTCGAACTGAGAGCGCATAGAGTCAAATACCACAGGTAGCACAGAAAGCTAAGCAGCCAGGTGACTTCGGTGCCCAGGCTACGGCTGCCCAGGCTACCCAAGCTGCTTAATGTAGCTGGGCAGCCATAACGGTCACCCGATCTATCTAAGCCAGCTAAGCCAGGCCACTTGTTGCGGTCGAACTACTCATCCTTTTTGAATGGGTCAGGTAGCGGCGAAACCTCAGCAAACGGGCCACGTATACTTTTATCAAATGGCTTGAAAATAGACTCGTAAGGGTCAAAAACAGGCATAGGTTTGCCCTGGTAACGACTGTCAACCACCTGTGCAGCGTATTTTAGACCGCTGTGGCTGGCCTCTTTAGCGGCGTCATAAAGGTTATCGGTACGGCTCGGGAAAAGTTCTTTCAAAGTTTCATCACGCACATATTTCATGGTGCTTTCAGTTGGAGCTTTAAAAGCTTGCTTGATTTCACCGGCGCTGGATCGAAGCGTGATATTAGAAGCCTTGGAGAGACCGGCTAATGATCCGCGTGCGCCTGCAATTGACAAAGCGTCAAAGCCAGTTTCAACTATAAACTCGCCCCAACCAATATCGCCGTCGTATAGTTTCATGCCGTTTGAGGCAATATCAGTTGACGCCGAAGCAATTGTTAACACTTGCCCAGCCGTAAACAGAGCAGCAGCCACCGGTGCGCCAACACCAGTCAGGGCTAGCAGCCCGGCGGCAATAGTGCAGACTGTAGCTGCCTTTCCGGTAACATCGCTGATGTCATGCAGCTTGTCTTTGAGCGGCTTGTTCCACCAGTCAGCAATGCTGTCCCCGGCCTTTTCCCACCAATGCTTGGCCTTTTCAGCCGCGGGATCATTGTTCGCCGGCTGCGGGTTGGAAAGCCCACTTTGAAGCGCCGAGCTGGCTCCCGCGATCGAGGAGGCCTGCTCCTGCTCATCCGCGTTGCGGTTTAGCGTGGCGGCGGCGTCGGAAAGCTGGGTCGCTGCGTTGTTGAGCTGGCCCATGAGGTGACCGTGCCAGTCGGCCTTGAAGCTGTCGGCGTCTTCGCCCACCCAGCCGCTGGAATTTAGCCGCGAGTTGATCGTTGGAATTACGTCGCCGGTCAGTTTCGACGAGTTATCCGTAAACATTTGCGCCAGTTGACGTAGGGCTTCTACGTCTGCGCCCACTGTGGTCATGGGGCTACCCTCCCTGTGGCGGGGCCCGGCGTCGTCGCAATGCGCCCGGGCCAAGTGACATTAACTGCCTACAGGGTATTTACGCTGGCGGCGGCGCGGGTATGGGGATTAAGCCCCGCGTGGGTGGTGAGGGTGGCGGTTAAGTGGTAAATGTGCAGGTTTTGGGGCCGACGACGGCGCTCGGCTGGGTGGGGGTGCAGAAACTGAAATATCGTCCGTTCCCTATAAAAATACACGTATTTTTTATAGGGAACGGACGATTTTGCCTGTGTTTGTCTGTGTCTGTATATGTCTGTGCCTGCACCTGCCTGTGTATTGGCAGTGCTTGTCTGTCAGGTGTGGGACTTGTTGCGGTTGGCGAAGAATGCCGACACGATCAAGACCAGGCCAATCGTGCCCAGGGTGCTAGCCCCTACCGCCGTCCAGGAGAAGTGCACTCCCATGGCCAGTGCCCCCAAAATTGCGGCTGCGGCCAACATGATCAGGGAAGCCACCAGGGTGGACACGCGCGGACGCTTTAGCTCGGCAGGCTCTTTGCTGTCCTGGCCACGCCAAACAGTATCGTCCTTAGTGGAGTTGGAGGAGCCGGTGGGTTCGGAGGAGCCGGTGGAGTAAGCCTCGGTGGAGCTATATGCGCCAGTGGAGTTGTAAGCGGCTGAGCTGGCCGAAGTGGCGCTCGCGCTGGTTTCCGTGGCGCTGGCCGCCCCGTAAGCCCCGGTCCCCGTCTCACTAGCTCCCGTCGCGCTGGCGGCGCTGGTGGTGGACATCGGGCTGGCAGGCTCATCGTAGGAACTGTAGCCTCCGCTGAAGTTGTAGGAGTCAGAGGGGCTGGCTGCCCCGTATGTTCCAGCCCCATAGGAGTCAGCGGAACCATTGGAACTGTTAGACCCGTAGGGATCACCGGAGCTATCGGGGTTTAGGTAACTGCTGTTGATGCTCATTTGCTTGTTTCCTTAGTTGCTGGTGGGAGCCGACTCGATGGTGCGCACCTGGCCCTACAGCCCTGGCCCACCTTGACCGTGATGGTGCCCTTTGAGCTGCCTGCATTTGCGCCCTGCGCTGAACCCTGTGCCTGCATCCTGCGCGTTCGCGCCCTGCATTTGCGCCCCTGCACAGCTGGCGAAGAGAAGATCAGCTTGCTGGCAGAGCCCGAAGGCCAACCGTTAACCGTGCTCTTTTCGTAGTAGTACATGGCAAATGGCTGTGAGCTGCTCGACGCCGTGGCGCCGGGGCTGGCCACTGCGCTGCCAGGGGTTGCGCTTGCGGTGCCAGAGGGGGTAGCCACTGCTGTACTGGGGCTGGCCACGGCCGTACCAGAGGGGCTGGGGGAGGCGGTCACCCAGTTGCGCGGGGTGGGGGTACTGGCGTCGTCGTCGAAGTCGTCGGAGTTGTCACCGTCGATAGAGTTGTAGGTGTTGGTGGGCTGCAGGGTGTGCACGACGCCGTTCTCACTGACCTGCCAGGGGGAGTAGGCACTCAGCGTGGCCGCTTCTACACCCTTAGAATGGTCCATCTCAATCCGCACGCTCTGGCCGTAGGCGGTTTTAATAGTCAGCTGGCCAACAAAAGAGTTCACCGTGATGGTGCGGTTTTCGCCGGCCGGAGCCTGGGTCAGGTCAAGGGTTGTTTCACCCACGAAGTTCGGGATCGAAGGAACCATGTAGTTGTAGTTGGACTTATCTACCCGAACATTTTGCCAATCAATATCCAGCGCGCTTTGCGGCGCCGCCGAAGTGATTGCAGCGATCGGCATGAAACCGAAAATCAGGGAAAACACTGCCATTACGCTGATCCAGCCGCCGTGACGTCCGCGCACTGCGCACACCGCCAGGGCCAGGCCCATCACGCCTGCCGCTAAGGCCGCCGAGATCACCAGGGAGCGCAGGCTCTGCTCAAGCACCATAGGAATTGCGCACATCACCAGCAAACCCAGGGTGATCAGGCTTAACATGCTGCCCGGTCCGGGCGCCCAGTTTTTACGCTGGTAGGGCTGGTAGTTAGGGCGCGGGCCGCCCGCGTTGTAGTTGCCCTGCCAACGCGGAATGGGCTTACCGTTGCTGCCTACGGGCGGGGCGGAAAAAACCTGCTGGCCCTCGCCTCCGTTGTAAGCGCTGTTGGGGCCATAGTTGCCGTTGTAAGTGCTGTTGTAGCCGTCGTTAGGGCCGACGCCGCCGTCGTAGCCTCGGGTTGAGGCGTAAGCCCCGTTTGGGTCGTAGTTTTCTGAGCCGACGCCGTTGTTTCCGTAGCCGCCGTCAGTGCCGCCCCCGACGCCGCCGTCGGGACCATAGCCAGCGCCGCCGTCGTAACCGCCAGGGCCGTAAGGGTAGCCAGAGTAGTTTTGCGAGTTACGCCGTGAGTTAGCGATGAGCAGCACCGCTACCACGGCGGCGATACCAATAAGGGTGCTATTACCAAAAAAACTGGGTAAGAAACCTACCGAAACGCTTGCCGGGGCGCCACTAAAGAGCGCTAACACAATCGCGCCAGCCAGGCCGCCGGTGAAGTCGCCGTGCAGAGCCTGCTCCACGTGGATGCGCCCATCTTCAACCTCGGGCAGGAAAGCCCAGGCCAGGGAGTAGAGGAAACCGCCAAAACCAAGCAGGGCGGCAACTATAAACAAGATGCGCATCAGGGTCATGTCGATGCCGTAGCGCTGGGAAATCCCCGAGCATACGCCACCAAGCACTCGCGGCTGGGCGCGGTAGAGGTTCATGGCGCGGATCGAGTTAAAGAAGCGGTCCATGCCGCTTTGGCCGTAGGTGCCGGGGTTGCTGTGGTGGCCGGGGCCCTGGAATGCGGGACCGTTCTGGTAGCCGGGGGCCTGGTAGCCGGTGCCCTGGAAGGTCTGGCCCGGGCGGCCCTGCGCGGTGCCGGCCTGGCCGTAAGCGTTCTGGCCGCTGTGCGCGGAGCCCTGGAACCCAGAGCTGGTCTGCGCGGAGCCCTGCGCGGAAGTAGAGTCCGCAGCACCCTCGCGCTCGGCGTCGTTGTTAAAGTCTTTGCTGTTCATGCTTCAAGTTTGCAGCTAACCGATGCTTTGGCGATATTGGGGACTACCCTGATATAACCCTGATTAATCCCTACCCACCCCTAATGGCACCCCTTTGCGTGCAACTATATAAACGTGAGTGCCACCCCTAATCAGTCCTCTGACTTGCCGCAGCCTTCCCCAGGGCCGACGTCGTCACTGTCAGGTTCGACGCCACAGTCTGCGGGTTCGACGCCGCTGGCGGGCTCAGCGTCACCTATCCCAGATCCGACGTCGCCGCTCGCCTCAGCGCCGGTCGCCTCAGCTCCGGCCGCATCTGCCCCTATTGGGGCTCAGGCCGCCGAGCCGGCCCCCGCTGCCGCACAGTCGGACCCTGCTGGCGCCCAGTCAGCCCTCGCGGCGGGCCAGTCTGAGTTTGCGGCGGGCCAGTCTGAGTTAACTGCGGGCCAACCCTGGCGCCCCGACTTCACCCCGCCGCCTAGTTGGCGTAACCCCCGAGGTAGTGGGCGAGGGAGCACCGGTTCGCAAGTAGACGGCGCGCGCAGTCACTATGGTCAGCAAAATTGGCCGTGGGACAGTGTCTACGGGCAGGAAAGCCGCGCGTGGGGGAGTTCTACTCAGGCCGGCCCACAGGCGGGCGGTAGGCAGCCGGGAGCCAGCCGTGTGACAGGTGGCCAGGGCGCCGGTAGCCGAGCCGGAACTCAAGGCGGTACCCAGGGCGGCGTCGTCGCGCCCCCAACTAGTGCGTCTAAACCATAACCCCACCCCACTAGCTGACGGGCACATGCCCACCCAGCAGCCCCTAATGGGCGGGGTATGCGCGGGCATAGCCACGCACCTGGGCGTAAACGTGTGGCTAGTGCGCGCTATTTTTTTGTGGGTCTGCTCTTCCCTAAACGGGCATCGGCGCGCTGGCATATGCCCTGGCCATAGCCCTAATCCCAACCGGCAACCCAGCCAGCTCGCAGCTAGCCGCCCCCACTCGCCTGGCCACGCAGCTAAACCAGCTACAGAGCAAAGACGGCAGAGATCAGGCCACCACCATATTTAGCGGCGTAGTGCTGCTAGCCCTGGCCGCAATCCTGGTGGCCTGGAGTCGAGGCTGGCTAGAAAGCAACGCCTACCTGCCGCTGCTAATAATCGGCTGCGGCGCTGCCCTGGCCTGGAGCCAAGCCGAAGAAGTAATGCATACCCCGCGTTCAATGGCGGCAATCGCGCGCTTAGCGGCCGGCCTGGCCCTAGCAGTTTTAGGGGTGTTGATTTGGCTCAGCGACCACACCGACATGTCAGGCATGCTGATCGGGGCGTTCGCGGCCCTAGTGATGCTAAGCGTGGTGGCCCTAGTGCTCGCCCCGCTGTGGCTGGGAGTAATCAGGCAACTATCCCAAACCCAAGCCGCCCAGGCACGCGCCTCCGAACGCGCCGACATTGCCGCCCACCTACATGACTCAGTGCTGCAAACCCTCACCCTGCTGCGCGCCCAAGCTGACGACCCCCAGCGCGTGGCCGCCCTGGCGCTAAGCCAAGAACGTGAACTGCGCGCCTGGCTTTACGGGGACAACCACCCCACCAACGAAAACCTTCGCAGCGAGGTAGAAAGCGTTTCACGTGAAATTGAGCAGCTTTACGGCGTGCCTGTAGATAGCGTGATTGTGGGAGACACCCCGGCCACCGCCAAAACCCGCGTGCTCACCTCGGCCCTACGCGAAGCCCTAGCCAACGCGGTACGCCACGGCAAACCCCCAATCAGCCTATATGTGGAGGTCAGCGGCCAAGAAGTGGAAGCCTACGTGCGCGATCACGGCGCCGGCTTTGACCTAGAAACCATAAACCCAGACCGCCACGGGGTGCGCGACTCCATCATCGGCCGGATGCAACGCCACGGCGGCAGCGCCACCATCCGCGCGCGAGAGCCTGGAACAGAGGTGTGTCTGCGCCTGGCCTTGCAGTAGGTGGCTGGCCTTGCAGTAGCTCTGTAGGAGTTGGCTGGCAGGAGCTGGCTGCACTGGGTGGCAGGAGCTGGCAGGAGTTGGCCGGCAGGAGTTGGGTGCACTGACGGCGCTGGCTGCACTGGCTGCACAAAAACTGACATTTCGTCCGTTGCCTATAAAACCCCATGTATTTTTTATAGGGAAGGGATGATTTTGGGTGTAGGGGAGCCAATACAATTAACTACATGGCTGAACCTCTACGCGTCCTGCTCGTTGACGACCACGCCCTTATCCGCGCCGGGGTGCGCGCCCAACTAGAGCGCGTACCGCAGCGAATCACCGTAGTGGGCGAGGCCGAGGACGTGCCCGGGGCAATCGCCGCCGTCCACGCCCTAAAACCCGATGTGGTGCTGCTAGACGTGCACCTGCCCGGCGGCAGCGGCTCCGGTGGCGCCCAGGTGGTTCGAGACTGCGCGGACGTCACTGCCACCCGCTTTTTGGCCCTAAGCGTCTCTGACGCCGCCGACGACGTCGTAAGCGTTATCCGGGCCGGCGCTCGCGGGTATGTCACTAAAGCCATTGCCCCGTCTGACCTGGTGGCAGCCATTGAGCGGGTAGCTAGTGGTGACGCTGCTTTCTCCCCGCGCCTAGCCGGTTTTGTGCTGGATGCGTTTGGTTCCACCCCAGCGCAGGTAGAAGACAGTGAACTGGACTTACTTTCCAACCGTGAACGCGAAGTTATGCGTCTAATTGCGCGCGGCTACACCTATAAAGAGGTAGCCGGTGAACTGTTCATCTCCATTAAAACTGTGGAAACCCACGTCTCTAAAGTGCTGCGCAAGCTGCAACTATCTAACCGCTATGAGCTAACCCGCTGGGCTAACGCCCGTAACCTGGTCTAACCCCAGCCTGCCATCTGCCTGACAAAACGCCCGCTTAAAAGCCACTTTCGCCCACTTAAAGTAACCTGGTATGAAACATGGAAAGACAAATTCTTTACCCTAGCGGCCAAGCCGACTTTAGTGCCCGAGTGCCAGCGCTGGTACATCTGGGTTCAGGCCACCTGGTGCTAGTTCATGATCTACGCCCGCGTCCCAAAGGTGAACACTGGCGTTCCAGCGGCGGCGCGCTGCCTGACGACCTGCCCAACCCCAACTCGGTAGTGGTGCGCCACAGCTACAACCACGGCTCCACCTGGGATGACGCCCAGATCCTGGCTGAGGGGGTCGCGCGCGGTTACAGCCTGGACGGTATCGGCTGCGGCTACTCTGACCCCTCCCTGATCTGGGATGGCAGTAAGCTACACCTATTTATTACAGCCTCACGACTAACTGGCCTGTTTGGGGCCAAGCCGGCCCTGCAAGCCCCCGCCCCGGGTTGGCATGAAACTCCCGCCGCCGCTCTAGCCAAACAGGGTGATGAGGAGCTAGCCCTGCTCTACGGGGTCAGCCGGGATAATGGTTACACCTGGAGCTGGCGCCAAATCGATATGGCCGCCGCCGCGACAAACGGCAAACGTAGTTGGCGCACCAATTTCAAGGTGGCTCCCTGCGGCTTTAGCGTCTCGGGTCATGGCGTCTGCCTAAATGGCGGCCGCCTGGTACAGCCCCTAGTGCTGCGGGTAGAGGGCAGCAGTGAGGGGGCGCAGCAGTTGCAGGCCTGCTGTTTGCTTAGCGACGACGGCGGCCAAAGCTGGTTCCTGGGCCAACCTTGTCAGCAAACACAGAAAGGACAAACCGGCAGCCTGGCCGGCGGCACCGCCACCAGCGGCGTCGATGAATTTTGCATAGCCCAAGTAAACGCAGACGTCCTGCTGCTTTCCGCTCGTGACGCCGGCTATGGCGGCCAGCGCCTGTCTGCAGTCAGCGTAAACGGGGGAGTTAGCTGGTCTAAGGCTTCGCCCGATCCTGTGGCCGATCCGGGCTGTAACGCGGGCATGGTTAGCGTGCGCGCCAGTGAATTTGGGTTAGTGATTGTTTCTGACCAACCGCATGTATTTTTAATGCAATCTGAGCTTTACAACACTGTTTACGGCGGTAGGCATGCCGATGACCGGTTCGCACTGCTTACTAACGCCTTTGATGCGCGCCAACGCCGTAATGGCTGGCTGGAAGCCGTGCTGCTACCCCCGGGCGCAGACTATGGTTACACAGAGGGAGAAGAGTATGGGCCGGTGCGCTATCAGCTCCTAGTTGAGCTTGAGCCAGGTAGTTTTGGCTACAGCGATGTGGCCTGGACTGATCGCTCCGTGGTGGTTGTTTATGAAAGTGAGGGCGGCCTCAAACAGGTAAGTTTAAGCGCGGGAGAGGTACGTCAACGAGTGGTTTAAGTCCCAACGGGGTGGAATAGGTGGCCTGACGGGTGGCAGTATGGGAGAGTGACTATCCCCGTGCAAGCCGCAGTCAGCCATCTTCAGGCTGCCAAAGTGGCGATTATCCCTACCGACACCGTCTATGGAATCGGCGCGTTAGCAAGTGACGCTCACGCCGTGGCGCAGGTGTTGGCAGCCAAAGGTCGGGGACGGCAAATGCCCCCGCCGGTACTAGTCAGCGACATCTGTCAGCTGGACGGCGTCGTCGCCAATATCCCCACCCCTGCCCGCGCCCTCATGGAAGCCTACTGGCCCGGGGCGCTTACCCTGATTCTTCCCGCCCACCCAGATCTAAGCTGGGACCTGGGCGAAACCGGCGGCACCGTAGCCGTACGCCAACCCAACTATCCGCTTACTTTGCAGCTGCTGAGCCAAACCGGCCCGCTGGCAGTTACCAGCGCCAACCTCACCGGCCAGCCGCCCGCCACCGACGCCACCCAGGCGCGCACTTACTTTGGTCCTCAGATCGACTCGGGCGAGATTTACTTGCTCGACGACGGCGCCACCCCTGGCCCGGTACCCTCCACTATCGTTTCTTTCGCAGCCCCCCAGCCTAAGGTGCTGCGTGTAGGGGTGCTCAGCGTGGCACAGATCGAAGCTGTTATCGGCAAGGTAAACGGATAGGGGTCGCCTGTGAAGGTTTACCTACTGATTTTGTTGGTGGCTGCGGCCATTACCTATGTGAGTGTGCCGGTGGTGCGCCATATCGCTTTGGTGACTCACACGCTCACCCCGGTGCGTTCGCGTGACGTGCACAAGGTGCCCGTGCCGCGTCTGGGCGGGGTGGCCATGTATGTGGGTATGGTGGCTGCCATTGCGGTGGCCTCCCATATTCCCTACCTGGAGGGCGTGTTTGAAGGCGGTAGCGCCTGGGGCGTGGTGACCTCCGGCGGCCTGCTGTGTGCGCTGGGCGTGGTGGATGACCTCTTTGACCTGGAATGGTGGGCAAAACTTGCCGGCCAAGCCCTGGCAGCCTCGATTTTGGCCTGGCAGGGTGTGCAACTGGTGTCTTTCCCAATTGCGGGGCTGACTATCGGTTCTTCCGGTTTTTCCATGGTCATGACGATTTTCGTGGTACTTACCGCCATTAACGCCGTTAACTTTGTTGATGGTTTGGACGGTTTGGCTGCGGGAACTGTAGCTATTGGCGCCATGGCGTTTTTTGGCTACACCTATGTGCTTACCCGTAACACGTCGCCTGACTCTTACGCCTCACTGGCGGCCACATTAGGTGCCGCCCTGATCGGTATCTGCCTGGGCTTTTTGCCGCATAACTTCAACCCGGCCACAATCTTCATGGGCGACTGTGGCTCTATGCTGCTGGGTTTAATGAGCGCGGCCACGGCAATTGTGGTTACCGGCCAGATTGACCCGATTTCGATTAGCTATGGGCGCGCGCTGCCGGCCTTCTTGCCGGTGCTGTTGCCCCTGGCCATGATGCTGTTGCCGCTAACGGACATGATGCTGGCTGTGGTGCGTCGCGTTAGCGCAGGTAAAAGCCCCTTCCATCCGGATCGTATGCATATCCACCACCGTCTGCTTTCGGCTGGTTTGACGCACCGGCGCGTGGTGCTGGTTATGTATATGTGGACGGCGGCGGTGGTTTTCCCGCTGGCGGCTTGGGCCTTCATTGAGACTCGTCAGGCTATTTTGGCCCTGGGACTATCCCTGATCGCGGCCTTCGTGTTCACCGGCTTTATGCGCAAAACTAAGCGTGAAGAGCCTGCGAAGAAGTCCGCAAAGAAAACTGTAAAGAAGCCTAAGAAGAAGCCTGCGCCTAAGCAGGATCTGCCTGATTCGGTGCATCCGACCAAGCTTCCCGACAAGACTGATGCCACTCCGGTGGTGCGTGTGCGTAGCGCCTCTACGCCCGTGGTTGATAGCTCCTCTCTCAGTGCAGCTAGCTCGGCCACCGCTAGTGTGCCTGTTGTGGCTAGTTCTGCTGAGGCTGGCTCTGTTGCGCCCGCTGGCTCTACTGCGCCCGCTGGCTCTGTTGCGCCCGCTGGCTCTGTTGCGCCCGGTTCCCTCAGTGCGGCTTCTGCTGCCTCCGCTACGACGACGCCGGCCCCGACGACGCCGGCCCCGACGACGCAGGCCAGGACACGTCGTTCTAGGCTTAAGCCGCGCTCGACTACGCCGCCCTGGCTGCAGTCGGCTGAGCCGGCGCCGGCTAGTGCGCCTTCTAGCGCTAGCGCGGCCGCAACGGCTGCTTCAAGTGCTGCTGTGAATGCGCCCTCAAGCCTTAGCGCACCCTCAACACAATCTGCACCTTCATCTTATTTTGCGACCAACTCGCCCTGATGAGGCTGTTGCTGCAGCCAAGCTGAGCGCGCCGCTGCGCAGCCAGCAACTCAGCTGCGTCTCAGCTGGCCCGCGAGCTCAGGCCCCGCTGAGCGCGCCCACGCAACCTGGGCGCGCCTGCGCCCGAGCCAGGTCAGCTCAGGTGAGCCAGACGCTGCGGCGCAGGCTGCTGTCCGTGCCGGTTGCTCCAGCAACTCAAGCTGGGCAAACGCAGGGCGCAGAGCCTGCTGTGCAGACGCGTCGCCGTCGAGCTGGCCGCCACGCTGCTACTACGCCAGAGCAGCCTACCCAGGCCACTCAGGCCGTCCCGGCGCTAACGCAGCCAGCAGTCACTCCGGCTGCACCAGCAGCTGCGTCCCAGCAGGCAGTCCAGGCCGGCGCGCCACAGCCGAGCCCGCAGCCCGCCGTGCCGGCGAGTCCGCAGCCGCCGTCGAGCCCGCAAGGCCCTTACGGAGCCGGCGCTAACAGCAGCCCGGTATGGCAGGCCCCGCGCAACCCCAACGTGCGTTACGACGTCGTGCCCAACCAATCCCTATGGGAAGACGAGGAAGACGACGACACCAACCCCACCGGAGTGCCGGCAATTTAAAAGCGCCGGTAGCTAACCAATAAGCGAGCCAAATGAGCCACCTAAGCGCCACCCAGAACTTCCGCCGCACCGCCCGCCGCTGCCTAGCAGTTGGCCTGATCCTTGCCTGCCTAAGCCTGGGGATTTCCTTCGCGCTAGAGGGAGCCAAGGCGGCTGGACTGGCCTGGGGTGGGGGAGCGGGCCTATTGCTGAGCCTAGTGACCGCCGCGATCTTGTACATCCCCTGGGACCGCTACCCACAGCTGGCCGGCTCAGGGGTCATGATCGACTTTACGCTCAAAGTGCTGGTGATGATCGGCTGCCTGATAGCGCTAAAAAATTTGGGCGACGCAGTAAATCCGCGCTACTTTGTGCTGTCTTTAGGTGCAACTTTAGTGATCTTGACCTTAACGGAGGTAGTGAGCTTAGCTACAGGTAATAGGGTGTATGTAGAGACAAAAGAGTCTAAAGAGGGGCCTAAGTCCTAAGTAATTCTGCTAAAAGAGTTACTAATGTGATTAAAGCTACTGTAGGTAGGTACTAAGGCGTGCTTTTCGTGGCAGCATTAGGAGCACAATAGGTACTTAGGAATTGCTGTAAGGTGAATGTCTTAGACGCAGTAGTTCTGTGAAACCTAAACCATCAACCAAAGGGGGGCTTCGGTGCTGGATGTAACCGCACCCGCTCAGCTGGTCACGGCTGTAGCCGCGAAAGGTGGATTTGTGCCACCAAGCATCGATGACTTCTTTCCCCCAGCATTGGCATTCTTGAACACCCCGTTCGAGCTCAACCGCATCATGCTGGTACGCATCATCATGACGCTGGTGCTAGTGCTGGCATTTGGGATCGGGGCCGCACGCGCCAAGCTAGTGCCCTGGACGTTTCCAAAATATGCTGGAAATGCTGCTGGAATTCGTGCGCAAGAACGTGGCTGAAGACGTGCTAGGTGAGCGTCGCGCTGTGCGCTACACGCCGGTGCTGACCGTAGTTTTCCTAGGTATCTTGTTTATGAACCTAGCTGGAATTATCCCGGGCCTGCAGGTGGCAGGTACCTCGGTGATTGGTATGCCGCTGGTGTTCGCCATCTTCGCCTACGTCATCTTCGTGGCAGCAGGTATTAAGGCCTCGCACGGCAACCCGTTCAAATTCTTCAAAGACCAGACCATGCCTAAAGGTGTGCCTGGGGTGCTCTACGTACTAGTAACCCCCATCGAGATCTTCTCCACCTTCATCATGCGGCCAGTCACTTTGACGCTACGTCTTCTGGCCAACATGGTTTCTGGACACATCCTGCTAGCCCTGTGCTTCCTGGCCACAAACGCCCTGTTCTTTGAGGCCAGCGGCTGGATTAAGGGTCTGGGTGTAGTCACTTTGGGGCTGGGCCTGGTGTTCATCCTGTTTGAAGCTTTCGTGGCTGTCTTGCAGGCATACATCTTCGCCCTGCTGACGGCGGTCTACATCGACACTTCGATTTCCGCCCACTGATCGACTAGATACTTAACTTAGGCAAACAAAGCTATCCTTAACTAACAAAGACCATCGGCTTAAACCTAAGCCGGTTTCAACCACAAGGAGAACAATTCCATGACTGGCTCCATCGCTACCATCGGTTACGGTCTGGCTACCCTAGGCCCCGGTATCGGCATCGGTATCGTCGTTGGTAAGACCCAGGAAGGTACTGCTCGTCAGCCCGAGGTTGCTGGTGCGCTGCGTACCAACATGTTCATCGGTGCGGCCCTGATTGAGGCTCTGGGTCTGCTCGGCTTCGCTGCTGGCTTCGCCTTCTGATCATCATGGCATCAGCCAGCGTATACACCGCTGTGCTCGCTGCCGCGCACTCTAGCGAACACAGCGAGCACTCCATCCTGCTGCCAGAGCCAGCTGACCTGATCTGGGGTTCGCTGTGCTTCGTTGTGATCGCCGTCGTGCTACTTAAGTACGCGCTACCTAAGTTCACCGCGATCCTAGATGAGCGTACTGCCAAGATTCAGGCTGGTCTGGACTTCGCTGAACAGGCCAAATCCGACCGCACCCGCACTCAGAAAGAAGCTGCGGAACTGGTTGAAGGCGCTCGTCGCGACGCCGCCGCGCTACGCGACAAGGCCCACGGTGAAGCTGAACGCATCCTCAGCCAGGCTCGCACCGACGCTGAGGGAGAAGCTGACAAAGCCCTGGCGGCCTCCAAACGCCAGCTTGAAGCTGAAACCGGTGCAGCCCGTGAAGCTCTACGCAGCGAAGTAGGCCTATTGGCAACCGAAATTGCCGAAAAGCTACTGCGCGCCGAGCTGTCGGACCCCAAGGCGGCAGCACGTCTAATCGACGAATCTATCGCCCAGCTTGAAACCGAAGCGAGTGTGCGTTGATGAGCGCCGAGCTCACAGCCAAAGTCTGGGCTAGCCAGCTAGCCACCGGTGGAAAGCGCTCCGTGGTGCTAGGTCACCAGATGCTGGGCGTGGCTCACATCATTGCTGAAAACCGTCCGCTACTTAACTCACTTACCGACCCTGCCCGCTCCAATGCGGATAAGCAGAAACTGGCACGTGAAGTCTTTACCGGCACAGCGGATGCAGCAGTAGTGGAGCAGCTTTGCGAACTGGTGACCGGCCACTGGCTAGACCCCATCAAGCTACTGACACGCATGCACGATCTAGGGTATCGAATCGGTTATTGCCGGCTCGGTCAGTGCCTCCGTGCCAGTTGAAGATGAGCTCTTCGCGGTAATCAACGTGTTAAAGCGTGACCGGCAGCTACGTCAAGCTCTGGACCCCTCACGCCTTAGCACCCCAGACCAGCGCGCGCAGCTAGCCGCCAGGTTGTTTGAAAGCCAGCTTTCAGAAGCTGCGCTGACCCTCCTAGTGTGGTGCGCCCGCCACGAGGTGCGCGCCGGCATCACCTACAACCTGCGCCGTGTATGCGAGCTTGCCGCACGTCGTCGGGGCCTAGTGATTGCCGACGTGACCAGCGCCGTCGAGCTGACCCAAGCCCAGCAGCAGCGCCTGATCAAGGCCTAGCCAAGCGCACCGGGCACGACGTCGAACTGCACCTAGAGGTAGACCCTGAGGTAATCGGGGGCCTGCGCATCCTGGTCGACGAGCGTCTATACGACAACACCACCCGCAGCGCCCTCAAGGCACTGCGCACCCAAATCGCTTAAACATTCGTGCCGGTAACGGCAGTAAATGAGGTAAGGAACCGCAATATGGCTGAGCTGAGTATCTCTCCTGCAGAGATTCGCAGTGCTCTAAATGAGTTTGTTAGCTCCTACCGAGCCACCGACGTGGCCGGTGAAGAAGTCGGTCAGGTCGTGTTTGCTGCCGACGGTATCGCCCACGTGGAGGGGCTGGCCGGCACCATGGCCAACGAGCTGCTGTCTTTCGAAGACGGCACCCTAGGCATGGCCATGAACCTGGAAGAGCGCCAGATCGGCGTCGTCGTTCTAGGTGACTACACCGGCATTGAAGAAGGACAGGCTGTACGCCGTACCGGCGAGGTACTGTCCGTGCCGGTCGGTGACGGCTACCTGGGCCGTGTAGTAGACCCGCTGGGTAACCCCATCGACGGTCTAGGCGACATCACCGATCTAGAAGGACGCCGCGCTCTGGAGCTACAGGCTCCCGGCGTTATGCAGCGTAAGAGCGTGCACGAGCCGCTGCAGACCGGTCTTAAGGCCATCGACTCCATGATCCCGATCGGTCGTGGCCAGCGCCAGCTGATCATTGGTGACCGTCAGACCGGTAAGACCGCTATCGCTCTGGACACCATCTTGAATCAGCGTGACAACTGGCTCAGCGGTGACCCCAACAAGCAGGTGCGCTGCATCTATGTAGCCATCGGCCAGAAGGGCTCCACCATCGCCTCGGTGCGTCGCACCCTGGAAGAGGCCGGCGCGCTGGAATACACCACCATCGTGGCCTCGCCCGCTTCAGACCCGGCCGGCTTCAAGTACCTGGCTCCCTACACCGGTAGCGCCATCGGTCAGCACTGGATGTACAACTCCAAGCACGTGCTGATTGTTTTCGATGACCTATCCAAACAGGCTGAAGCCTACCGTGCAGTGTCGCTGCTGCTGCGTCGTCCCCCGGGCCGTGAAGCCTACCCCGGCGACGTCTTCTACCTGCACTCTCGCCTGCTAGAGCGTTGCTCCAAGCTATCCGATGACCTCGGTGGCGGCTCCATGACCGGTCTGCCCATCATTGAGACCAAAGCCAACGACGTTTCGGCCTACATCCCCACCAACGTCATTTCCATTACCGACGGCCAGATCTTCCTGCAGTCCGACCTGTTCAACTCTGACCAGCGCCCGGCTGTTGACGTAGGTGTCTCGGTATCCCGTGTGGGTGGTGCCGCACAGATCAAGGCCATGAAGAAGGTCTCCGGTACCCTCAAGATCACCCTGGCCCAGTACCGCTCCATGCAGGCTTTCGCCATGTTCGCCTCCGACCTGGACGCCGCCACGCGTGCCCAGCTCACCCGTGGTGCTCGCCTGATGGAACTGCTAAAGCAGCCCTCAGTACACCCCCTACAAGGTCCAGGACCAGGTAGCCAGTGTGTGGGCAGGTACCAACGGTTACCTCGACGACGTCGCCCTTAAGGACGTATCTCGTTTCGAGAAGGAGATGCTCAACTACCTGCACTCTGAAACCGACGTACTAGAGACCATCGCCACCACCGGTCAGCTGACCGATGAGACTGAAGACAAGCTGCGTAAGGCCGTTGAGGCTTTCCGTACCACCTTCATGGGTGACGGCGCACTGCTAGACGCCGAGGTGGCTGAGCTTGAGGACGCCCCTGCTGCTGAGCACACCGTAGAGCAGATCGAAGTCAAGCGAGGCTGAGGTGGCTGGAGCACAACGCGTTTATAAGCAGAGGATTAACTCCACCCGCACCCTCAAAAAGGTGTTTAGGCTATGGAGCTAATCGCTGCCTCGCGCATTGGCGCGGCCCGCGATGCCGCCCAGAGCTCGGGTCCTTACAATGCGGCGCTATCTCGCGCAGTGGCGGCAGTGGCCTCTTACTCAGGCTTAGACCACCCCATTACCCGTGAACGCACCGACACCAACCGGGTAGCGGTACTGGTGGTTACCTCTGACCGTGGTATGGCTGGGGCTTACTCGGCCACCATTCTGCGTGAAAGTGAACGCCTCATCGAGCACCTGGTTGAAGAGGGCAAAGAGCCGGTGATCTACACCTGCGGTCGTCGCGCGCAAGGCTACTTCTCCTTCCGCGACCGCCCGGTAGAAAAATCTTGGGTGGGCGAGTCTGACCGTCCCAGTGCGCAGATGATTGACGATATTTCGGCAACTTTGCTCAGCACCTTCCTGGCTAAACCTGAAGACGGCGCCGTAAGCGAAGTGCACATCGTCTTTACGCGTTTCAAAACCATGGTTACCCAGGTGCCGGAAGTACGCCGTATGCTGCCGCTGCGCGTAGTGGATGTGGAAGGTCCCGGTGAATTGGTCCGTGAAGACGTGGCCGCCACCCAGGAGCGTTTCCACGCTGAAGAAACTGCCGCCATGCCGCTGTATGAGTTTGAGCCTTCCAGCGCGGAAGTACTCAACGCCCTACTGCCGCGCTATGTGGCCAGCCGTATCAATGACGCGCTGCTGCAAAGCGCCGCCAGTGAGTTGGCTAGCCGTCAGCGTGCCATGCACACGGCCACCGACAACGCCGAAGAACTCATCACTACTTACACCCGTCTGGCAAACGCCGCTCGACAGGGTGAAATCACCCAGGAAATCACCGAAATTGTTTCCGGTGCTGACGCCCTGGCGGGAAAGTAAACGCCCAGATAGAACACGGAAGAACGATAAATGGCTAATTACCCAAACACCGGGGCTACCGGGCGTATTACCCGCATCATCGGCCCCGTAGTAGACATTGAGTTCCCGCCGGACGGACTACCGGCGATGTACAACGCTTTGCACACGGATCTAACCCTAGATGGGGTTACCTCCACCCTCACTTTGGAAGTAGCCCAGTACCTGGGTGACAACATTGTGCGTGCAATTTCGCTTAAGCCCACCGACGGTCTGGTGCGTGGCGCCCAGGTAATTGACACCGGCGCCCCTATCTCCGTGCCGGTAGGTGACATTACCAAGGGCCACGTGTTCAACGTGACCGGTGACGTGCTAAACCTCAAGGAAGGCGAGCACTTCGAGGTTTCCCAGCGTTGGCCTATCCACCGCCAGCCCCCGGCCTTTGACGAGCTAGAGTCCAAGACTCAGATGTTCGAAACCGGCATTAAGGTTATCGACCTGCTAACCCCCTACGTACAGGGTGGAAAGATTGGTCTGTTCGGTGGTGCCGGTGTGGGTAAGACCGTGCTGATTCAGGAAATGATTCAGCGCGTGGCCCAGGACCACGGTGGTGTGTCCGTATTCGCCGGTGTGGGTGAGCGTACCCGTGAGGGTAACGACCTAATCGTCGAAATGGGTGAAGCTGGGGTGTTCGACAAGACCGCCCTGGTATTCGGCCAGATGGATGAGCCCCCGGGCACCCGTCTGCGCGTGGCTTTGACCGCTCTGACCATGGCGGAATACTTCCGCGATGTACAGCACCAGGACGTGCTGCTGTTCATCGACAACATCTTCCGTTTCACCCAGGCCGGTTCTGAGGTTTCCACCCTGCTGGGCCGTATGCCCTCCGCCGTGGGTTACCAGCCCAACCTGGCCGACGAAATGGGTCAATTGCAGGAGCGTATTACCTCTGCAGGTGGTCACTCCATTACCTCGCTGCAGGCCATTTACGTGCCCGCCGACGACTACACCGACCCGGCTCCGGCCACCACCTTCGCCCACCTGGACGCCACCACCGAGCTTTCGCGTGAAATTGCTTCACGTGGTCTGTACCCGGCTGTGGACCCGCTGACCTCTACCTCGCGTATTTTGGACCCGCGCTATGTGGGTAAGGAACACTACGAGGTGGCCACCCAGGTCAAGTCCATCCTGCAGAAGAACCAGGAGCTGCAGGACATCATCGCCATCTTGGGTGTTGACGAGCTGAGTGAAGAAGACAAGGTTACGGTTGCACGCGCCCGCCGTATCCAGCAGTTCCTGAGCCAGAACACCTACATGGCTGAAAAGTTCACTGGTGTTGCCGGTTCTACCGTGCCCCTGTCTGAGACTGTGGCCGCCTTCAAGGCTATCTGCGAAGGTACCTACGACCACGTGCCTGAGCAGGCATTCTTCAACATCGGTGGCATCGAAGATCTAGAGCGCCGCGCTCACGAGCTGACTAAGTAGTCGGCTTACGTCCCGCCTGGGGTTACCTGGGCGGGACGGCGACGGCGCCCCTAGCCCCGGCAGCCTAGCTCCGGCAGTGGGGTGGGCGGCGTCGTCGGAAATTAAGTGACGCCCCAGTGACGTAACGGCAGTAAATTAACCAAGCCAGGAGAAAAAAGTGAGCAAGCTAAACGTTGAGATTGTCTCCCTGCGCAGGCAGGTATTCAGCGGGCAGGCAGACAGCGTTTCGCTGCCCACCGTCACCGGCGCACTGGGTGTACTACCTGGCCGCGCCCCGGTGCTGGCCCTTCTTGGTGACGGATATGTGCAGGTGGAGGGCGATAAGCCCTACCGTGTGCATGTGCGTGGGGGATTCTGTTCAGTTGACCATGACCAGGTCACCGTGGCCGCCGACGCTGTGGGTGAGGACGAAGTTGGCAGCCTCGATGTCGAAAGCATCGAAGTAGATACCAAGGTTGAGCACGTCGCTCTCGCTGCTTTGGATGGTGACGACCTAGACTAATACCCATGCACGCTGTCTGGGTATGGGGTCTAATTGCACTGGTTGCGGCGCTAATCGCGCTAGTACTGTTTTTTGTTCGTCTGCGTACGCTATCTGCCCGAGTGGGGGCTTTCGAGTGTGCGCTAGCCGTTAAATCTGGTTGGATGGGCGGCATCGCCCAGATGCGTAGTGAAACCCTTGACTGGTATCGCATCGTGTCCGCCTCACCCAGCCCGCGCCTGCGCATTGAACGCAGGTTTGTGGAGTTAAGCCAGCCGCGTCGTCGAGTTAATGGCGGCAGCGTGGTGGAAGTGACTCTCACCTACGGGCAGACCTCATATGAGCTGGCTATGGCTGAAGAATTCCATTCGGCGCTGGTGGCCTGGGCTGATTCAGCTGCTCCGCGTGCAGGCGGCTATGTATAGTTTCAAGGCCTACTAAACACTACACAAAAACTGACATTTCGTCCCTTCCCTATAAAACCCCATGGAAAAATCACCTGTGAAGGATGATTTTGGGTGTAAATGATTGGGTTATCCAATGCGCTTGCTGATTGCTGACTGCTCTGTTGATTACTCTGGCCGCCTAAGCGCCCACCTGCCCAAAGCCAAGCGGCTAATCATGTTTAAAGCCGACGGCTCAGTGCTAATTCACTCCGACGGCGGCTCCTACAAGCCCCTTAACTGGATGATGCCCCCGCTAAGTGTGGAAGAACTAGACATCGACGCTGAGCATGAGCAGGCCGGGGTAGTGCAGCTGCTAGACGTGCGCTCTGCCAAAACTGATGACCGCCTGCGCATCCGTATCTACCAGGTATATGCCGACGTCAACGAAGAGCTAGGGGCAGAGCCTGGACTGACTAAAGACGGCGTGGAAGCCCACCTGCAAGAACTGTTAGCCCAGCAAATTGAGCTGCTAGGCCCCGGCCACCGCCTGATCCGCCGCGAGTACTACACCGCCATCGGCCCGGTAGACATTTTGGCTAAAGACGCTGATGACCACACCGTGGCCGTAGAAATTAAGCGCGTAGGCGGCATCGACGGCGTCGAGCAGCTAACCCGCTACCGTGAGCTGCTAGACCGTGACCCGCTACTGGCCCCAGTCAAGGCTGTGTTCGCCGCCCAAAGTATCAAACCCCAGGCCCGCACATTGGCTGAAGATCGCGGCATCACTTGTCTGATCTTGGACTATGACGCTATGCGCGGCATGGACGACGCCGACTCACGCTTGTTCTAACAGGGCGCTATTAAGTAGCTCAAAAATCACTTTTAACAGGGACTTTAACGCTCTAAAAGCGCACAAAGGGCAGATAAACTAGGCACATGAGCAAAGAAGCCAGTTTCGCCCTACGTGGGCGAGTTGTACTACCCGAAACCATCCTGTTAGACGGCCTAGTCGTTGTTAACGGTTCACACCTGCTGTGGGTGGGGGAAGCTGAGCAGGCCGCAGCTGCCGGTTTTGCCCGCGAACTTGAGCAAGCCAGCCCTGCTCCCGAGGGCGGCTACCTACTGCCGGGTCTAATCGACGTACATTGCCACGGCGGTGGCGGGGAATCTTTCCCCAACGCCACTACCCGCGAGCAGGCCATGACCGCCGTGCTTGAGCACCGCCGTCACGGCACCACCACCATTGTCACCTCCTGCGTCACCGCCAGCCCCGAGGTGCTGCGTGAACGCACCAAGTTACTGGCAGATTTGGCTGATGAGGGCGAGATTGCCGGTATCCACTTTGAGGGTCCCTTCGTTTCAGTTGAGCGCTGCGGCGCCCAGGATCCCACCTACATCATTGACCCTGACGCTGAACTAACCCGTGAGTTGCTGCAACTGGGGCGCGGGCACGTGGTCACCATGACTATCGCCCCCGAAAAGCCGGGCCTGCTGGGTGACGACGGCGTAATCGAGGCCCTGCTTGAGGGCGGGGCGCTGCCTTCCTTTGGACACACTGACTCTGGCGCCGAGCCGGTACGCCGCTGCCTGGAAGAAACCGACCGGCGTATTTGGTCGCGTCTAGCCACCGACAAGCCGGTGCGTTCAGAGCGCGCCACCGCCACCCACCTGTTTAACGGGATGCGTCCCATCCACCACCGTGACCCCGGTCCTGTGCCCGAGGTGGTGGCTGGTGCCCAGCGCGGCGAGGTTATTGCTGAGCTCATTGGCGACGGCGTACACCTGGCGCCAGCTATCGTGCGCGACCTATTCGACACTCTGGGCCCAGCCAACCTGGTGCTGATCACTGACGCTATGGCTGCGGCGGGTATGGCTGACGGCTCCTATGTGCTCGGTTCCCAGCCGGTTACTGTGGCCGACGGCGTAGCTCGCCTAACCGAAGGCGGGGCGATTGCGGGCGGCACTGCGCACCTGATCGACGTCGTACGCACCACCTGGCACGGCGGGGTGGCGCTAGAGGACGCCGTCTACGCCGCCAGCGTGCAGGGCGCCGAGATCCTAGGTGACCCAGCCCGTGGCGAGCTAGCCGCCGGGCTGATTGCCGACGTGGTGGTAACCGACTGCGACCTGAACCCGGTTGAGGTGTACCGCGCCGGGCAGCTGGTTAAGTAGTTCGCAGCTGGTTAAGTAGTTCTTGGTTTTAAGGGCGCAGGCATTAGCGGCTTAGTTGCTGCGTTAAATTGCCTGCGCCCTTTAAGATGTGACTATAGCGACTACGTCGGCACCCAATTTAAAGTGAGGATCACGCATGGCTAACCTAGCAGCGGTGCTTTTTGACATGGACGGCACCCTGGTGGATTCAGAGATCATCTGGGAAGAGTTTTTGCGCTCAGAATGCGCAAAGCGAGGGGTGCTCATTGACCAGCAAACCCGCGAAAAAATGCGTGGAGCCTCACGTGACTTTACCGCCAACTTGATGGTGGAGCTGGGCACAGTAAAGGACCTGGCCGGCGGCTATGAGTTCTATGCGATTGTGGCCAAGCAGGTAGCTCAGCGCATTGCTGAAGCGCCCCCGTTTGAGCCGGGCGCCCAGGAACTAGTGCATGCCCTACATGAGGCCGGCATCAAGATTGCTATTGTTTCGGCTTCGCCGCGCGGCGTGATTGAACCGGTAGCTGACGCACTAGGTGTAGTTGACCTGGTGGTTTCCGGTGAAGACTCAGAGCTAGGCAAGCCCTGGCCGGACCCCTATGAACTGGCACTACACAAGTTCGGGGTAGGCCGCGCTAACGCAGTGGTGCTGGAGGACTCCATTAACGGGGTAGCCGCCGCCCGTGGCGGCGGCATCGCTGCTATACAGATTTCACGTCAGCGCGCCTTTGCTACCGACCCGGGTATTTTGGTGGTACCAGCAATTGCCGCAGTAGACCAGCCCCTAATCGAAGCTTGGCTGGACTCGTGCCGTCGCCGCGCCGTCGTCGGCTAAAAACACCCTAAAAACCGCAGCTGCGGCCCCAGCCCCAGCCAAAACTGGCAGCAAAACCGCAGCTAAACCCCTAAAACCGAACCAGACCTTAAGGCGGACCATGTCACTTACAGACCAGACCCTGCAAGAATTCGACCCTGAGATCGCAGCTATCCTTGACGCGGAGCTGGAGCGCCAGCGCGACGGTTTAGAGATGATCGCCAGTGAAAACTTTGTGCCCCGCGCAGTACTGCAGGCCCAAGGTAGCGTACTAACCAACAAATACGCGGAAGGCTACCCGGGCCGACGCTACTACGGCGGCTGCGAGGAGGTAGACAAGGCCGAAAACCTGGCCATTGAGCGCGCCAAAGCTGTTTTTGGGGCCCAATGGGTCAATGTGCAGCCGCACTCGGGGGCCCAGGCCAACGCTGCCGTGCTGCACGCTCTGGCTCAGCCGGGTGACACCATTTTGGGCCTGAGCCTAGCCCACGGCGGTCACCTCACCCACGGCATGAGGATTAACTTCTCCGGCAAGGTTTACCGCGCCACCGCCTATGAGGTTGATCGCGAATCGATGCGCATTGAAATGGATCAGGTGCGCGCCGTGGCTAAGGCTGAAAAGCCCAGCGTGATTATTGCTGGCTGGTCGGCTTACCCGCGCCACCTGGACTTTGCGGCTTTCCGCGAGATTGCTGACGAGGTTGGCGCTGCCCTGTGGGTGGATATGGCCCACTTTGCCGGGCTGGTGGCGGCGGGGCTGCACCCCTCACCGCTGCCGTATGCGGACGTTGTTTCCACCACCGTGCACAAGACCCTGGCTGGGCCGCGTTCGGGCATGTTGCTGTCTAACCGGGGCGAGCAGTGGGGTAAGAAGCTCAACTCGGCAGTGTTCCCTGGTCAGCAGGGCGGCCCGCTGATGCACGTGATTGCTGCTAAGGCGGTGGCTATGAAGGCTGCGGGCACTGAGGAATTTGTGGACCGTCAGCGTCGCACCTTGGAGGGGGCGCAGCTGATCTCCCAGCGCCTGCTAGCTGACGACGTTAGCAGCGCCGGCATCCAGGTGGTTACCGGCGGCACTGACGTGCACCTGGTGCTGGTTGACCTGCGTGACAGCGCGCTAGACGGGCAACAGGCTGAGGATCTGCTGGCACAAATCGGCATCACCGTTAACCGCAACGCGGTGCCTTTCGACCCGCGCCCGCCGCGAGTAACCTCCGGCCTGCGTATTGGCACCCCGGCTTTGGCTACGCGCGGCTTTGGTGCCGCCGAGTTTGGTGAGGTAGCTGAGATTATTGCGGCTGTGCTTAAGGCTGGCGCCACTGATAGCGTCAGCCAGGAGCTGCTAGAGACGCTGCGCGGGCGGGTTACTAACCTGACTAAGGCCTTCCCGCTCTACCCGGGCCTGGTGCAGTGAGGGCGCCTTGGGCCGGTAGCGCGCGGGTGCTGGATGGCAAGCTGATTGCCGGCCAGATTAAGGCTGAGCTGCGCGCTAGCGTGGAGCAGCTGCGTGCGGCGGGGGTTGTGCCCGGCCTGGGCACGCTGCTGGTGGGCAGCGACCCCTGGTAGCGTGAAGTATGTGGCCGGCAAGCACGCCGACTGCGCCGAGGTGGGGATTAACTCTATCCGTGTTGATCTGCCCGCTGAGGCCACCCAGGCCCAGATTGAGGCGGCGGTGGATCAGCTAAATGCTGACCCTGCCTGCACCGGCTATATTGTGCAGCTGCCTTTGCCGCGCGGCATCGACACTAACGCCGTGTTGGAGCGCATTGATCCGGCTAAGGACGCTGACGGCTTGCACCCCACTAACCTGGGGCGCCTAGTGCTGCGGGTCAGTGGTCCCTATTGATTCGCCTCTGCCTTGCACCCCGCGCGGCTGTATTGAGCTGCTGGTTCGTAACGGTATTTCCTTGGCCAACCAGGATATTTGCGTGGTGGGTAGGGGGGTCACCGTGGGGCGCTCGATTGGCTTGCTGCTGGGTAGGCGCGAGGTCAATGCCACGGTGGATATCTGCCACACGGGCACGCGTGATCTGGCCAGCCACACTCGCCGCGCAGACATCATTATTAGTGCCGCTGGGGTGGCCGGGATTATTACTCCCGATATGGTCAAGCCTGGCGCGGTGGTGCTGGATGTGGGGGTCAGCCGCGTGGTTGGCGTTGACGGTAAGGCCCGTATCTGCGGGGATGTGGCCGACGGCGTCGACGACGTAGCTAGTGCCCTGTCGCCTAACCCGGGCGGGGTGGGCCCCATGACTCGCGCGCTACTACTGGCTAATGTGGTGGAAACTGCCCAGCGCCAGTTAGCTACTGCCGGTTAGCTACTGCAAGCTAGCCGCTGACAGCTAGGCGTTACCAGTTGAAAACACCCGGCTACTTAGCGAGCTAGCTGCAACCGTCTTAATCAGATAAATCCCTAAAGGCCAGCTGCAATGCTGGCCTTTAGGGTTTGTTGTAGCGGTGGTGCAGGTAGGAGGCGATTAGCGCGACCCCCACAAAGCACAGCGGCAGAGAAACTAGCCAAAGCGTAGTGGCCAGGTTGTTTAGTACGGGCAGCTGCGCCAGTAGCGGGCATAACGCCGCAATTATGGTGATGGATGCCCCTACCCAGAGCCGACGCCGCGAGCGCGGGGGAGTGCGGTAGTCCTCGTCGATGGGTAGGTCTTCGAAGGAGGCCTGGTGATGCTGTTGCATGGATGCGATCCTACCGCGCTTTCGCGCAGGTTTTGTGCCCGGCTGTGCTTGCCCGCGCTAGCTTAGTTGCCGTATTTGAATTCGCCTTGGCGGCGTAGCAGTTCGGTTTGCACTTCGCTTAGCTCGCGCAGCTCCACATCGGTAACATGAGCCCAGCGTGGACCTCGTCCCTAGCCAGGTGATGAACCTAGCCATTAGTTCACTGTCACCGGCGGCCCATACCTCAACTCGGCCGTCGTCGAGATTACGGACGCTGCCGGAGAGCTGATATTTGAGGGCTTCTTGGTGGCAGCTGTAGCGAAAGCCCACGCCTTGCACGCGTCCACTGATATAGGCATGAATTCCGCGCATGTTTTGTTCCTTAGCTGGGTGGCTGGTTTGGGTTAATTATCGCGTTTAAGTGTGTAGGTGGTTAAGCGCGCGGGGCTTGGCGCCCTATTTGCCGCCTGCGTGGGTCCTATTAGTCCGCGAACTGTTTGCCTGCTGAGCCTGCCGTCACATTTGCTCCCAGGCCGGATTAGTCACCGCATTAACTGCGCCCGCCGGGTCTACCACCCTGGTTAGGGCGGGCTTAGCTATTCTTGGTTTATGCGTATTGTTACCGTCAACGTTAATGGGATTCGGGCCGCTGCCCGTAAAGGTATGGGCCAGTGGCTGGAGCAAAGCGCCCCGCAGGTGTTGCTGTTGCAGGAGGTGCGTGCTGATAGCGAGATTGCGGCGGGTTTGCTGCCCGGCTATGAGGCCCACGTGTTGCCGTGCCGGATTAAGGGCCGCGCGGGCGTGGCGGTTGCGGTGCGTGAGGGCAGTGGCATCCAGGTGGCGGCGGTGCGCGACGGCGTGGCTCGCCCTGGTACTTTGGAGCCCGACGTCGATTCGGGGCGTTGGTTGGAAGCGGATTTGGTTTTGCCCGCTGGCCAGCAGCTGACGGTGGTTAGCGCCTATATTCACTCTGGCGAGGTGGGTACCCCCAAGATGGAGCAGAAGTATGCTCACCTGGAGTTGGTTGATGAGCGTATGAGCCAGCTGTTTGAGCGTGCTGCTGCGGGTGGGCCGCAGGCGCTAATGGCGGGCGATCTTAATGTGGTGCGTAGCGAGAAGGACATTAAGAACTGGAAGCCTAACCACAACAAGACTGCAGGGTGTGTTGGATGAGGAAATCGCCCACCTGGAGGGTTGGTTTAGCCAGGGTTGGGTGGATGTGCAGCGCCAACTGGCTGGGCCAGATGCGCAGGGGCCTTACACTTGGTGGTCTCAGCGCGGTAAGGCTTTTGATAACAACACTGGTTGGCGTATTGACTACCAGGTGGCCACCCCGGCCCTGGCGGGGCAGGCACAAGATTTCAGTATTGGCCGCGCGCCAAGCTACGCGGAGCGTTGGTCAGACCACGCTCCGCTGGAGGTTAGCTACGCCCTAGAAAGCTAGAGCGGCCATCACGGCCATCGCTGGGTGCGCAGCCCTGGCCGCATTTATGCACCCCTGGACGGGCACCAACTAAAACCTAGCGCGCGCCGCCCGGCGCGCGCTTAGTGTTTTGGTCTGCTTTAGAAGCGGATGGCGTCAATGGGTTTGATGCGCATAGCTACCCAGGCGGGGATGATACCTGCCAGGGCGCCCACGCCGGTGGCTGCAGCTAAACCGATTATGGGCAGCGCTGAAGGGGTAGGCGGGGGTGGGCACATCGGCTTGGATCCCCAAGATTGGGCCGAGCGGCACAAACCGTAGCGCCAGGATAGATATCGCAATACCCACTATGCCGGCCACCACCGTGGCCACCACCGATTCGAGCATGATTGAGAAGAAAATACGCCAACTGCTGGCCCCAAAGGCGCGGCGCACCCCGATCTCATGGATACGTTGACGCACGGTCACAATAGAGACGTTGATCAGCCCCAGCGCACCTAGCACCATCATGAACACGCCGGCAGCGGATACCACCATGGTGAAGGTACGCATGGAGCTATTGCTGGCGGCAGTATCAATATTGGAGTTGACCTGTAGGGTTTTGGCGCCAAACTGGGCCCCAAATTCGCGTTTAGCCAGGGCCTGCATTTTGCTGACCTGGTCGCGACCCACATACATACTTAACGTGGGCACGGGCGCGGTGGCGGCGTCGGTAAGGCTAGCTTCAAAAGGATCACGCAAGGCATAGGCCTTGTATTCCTGGGTGCACACCTGCTTGCCGTTTTCGTCGTCGTAGCAGTTGGGTGAGTCTTTTTCCGCAGTGATACCAACAATCGTGAAGGAAGTGCGCGAAGGGGTGAAAGACTGCACTGTGAAGGGGGCGCTGAGGGTTTCAATGCCCAGTTCTTTAGCGAACGCCTTATTTACCACGATGGGGGTTGCCAGGTTTTTAGTGTCTGCCTGGCTAAACCAGCGCCCCTGTGACAGGTTCACTGGCACCACCTTGTTGTAGCTGGCACTGACCACGGTGGTGTTTACCCGTTGGGGGCCAAAGGGGAACATGAACCTGATGTTGGTTTCATAGGAGGTGGTGGCGGCCTGCACTTTGTAGCGTTTAACAAAGTCGTTCATGGATTTGGAGACTTTGTGGGCCTGGGAGGCGCTGGCCTGCTGGGTTACCCCACCCGCGCTGTCAGAGTTGGTGGCTTGGCTTTCGTCAGTGGTGTCGCTTTCACCGCTGCTGGGGTTTACCTGTACGGTAACTGTGCCAGGGGTAACCGGAGTAGCGGGCCATTTCGTTTTGGATGACTATGACTGAGACTTGCCCGAGCGCAATTACGAAGGTCATGGCGGCCACGGAGGCGGCCACACCCACCAGGGACAGCAGCACACGCAGTTTAGAGATACGCAGCTGGGTCCAGGCTTCAATGAGGGAACCAATAATTACGCTCATGCCAGCCCCTGTCTGATATCAATTGGGTGCAGGCACCCGTCTGCTAGCTGGTAGGCCATTTGGGCGCGGGCGGCTACAGCCAGATCATGGGTGATCACGATTAGCGCCGCCCCGCTTTCATGGCACTGTTTTTCAAGTAGATCCATAACACTGGCGGCGGTGTGTACATCCAGGGCGCCGGTGGGCTCGTCAGCCAAGATCACCTGGGGGCGACGGCTTAGGGCGCGGGCGATAGCTACCCGCTGCTGCTCACCGCCGGAGAGACGCTCAATGGATTGGTCTATTTTGCTTTCCAGCCCCACTGCTTCAAGCAGCTGCTTGGCGCGGGTGTTGCGGGTCCAAAACTGTGAGCCGCTGGCGTAGAGCAGCGGGGTGTAGACGTTTTCGGTGGTGGTTAGCCCGTTGATGAGGTTGAAGGATTGGAAAATGAACCCAAATCCGCGTCCGCGTACTTTGGCGCGGGCAGCTTCACCTAGCCGGTTCACACTGGAGCCGTTAAAGCGGTATTCGCCGCTGGAGGGGATGTCCAACATGCCGATGATGTTGAGCAGGGTGGATTTACCAGTACCTGAGCGCCCCACAATGGCAACGTGTTGGCCGGCCTCAACGCGCAGGTTGATGTCGGTGAGGATTTTCAGTTCGGCGTCGTCAACTATGAAGGAGCGGGCGATTGACTCCAGCTCGATCAGGGCGCTCACTTAATTTCCTTACCGGCTGAGTCATAGCAGGTCCCGTCAGGGTCGCAGCTGTTGGGTTTGCCGGTTTTGTCTACGTCTTGGCCGGGCACGAACTGCAAGATGGAGTCGCCTTCTTTAAGCCCGGAGGTCACTACGATCTGGTTGCCGTCGTTAATGCCCAGTTTGACGGTGGTTTCTACGGTTTTGGTGGGTTTGGTTGGGTCTGGCACAAGCCATACCTTGCCGGTTGCGTAGTTGCCTTGCACGGCGGTTAGGGGCACGGTTAGGGCCCCTTTAGCTTCGCCGACGGCGATCGAAATGGTGGCTTTCAGGCCCGGGAATACTTTCTTGTCTGCGGGGATGGCGCAACGTACCTGTACGGTGGTGGCGTCGCCACTGGAGGTATCGGTACTGTCTTTGGGGGCAGCGGTGGAGTTAGTTGAGGAACTGGCTGTCCCAGCGCCGATTTTTAGGTTGCCGCAGGCAAAGGGCGCCGGCCCGGATTTGATGGTGAGCGTAGCGCTGGTGGGGGCCTGGGTCAGCTGGTACTGCTGAGCGGCGCTGATGGTGCCGGTGGCGCTGTAGGTACCGGTGGAGATAGAAGCGATGGAGGTACCTACCGTGGTTTCTTGGTCTTTAATCACCGAGTAATTGATGGTGCCGGTGGTGGGAGCGTAGACATCAACGTAGGTGACTTTTTCGGTGGTTTTGGGGGTGGTGTCGGCTTTGGAGTCTGAATCTGAAGAGTCTGCAGAGCCGTTGGCCCCCTTAGAGTCACTAGAGCCGTTTGCGCCGTTGGATCCATTAGAGCCGTTGTCGGTGGTGGTTACGGTTTCGGTTTTCTTGATGGTCAAGATGGGTTCACCGGAGGTAACCGCAGCGCCGTTGTCAAAGTAGAGGCGCGCTACGGTGCCCACGGAGGTGGCTGGCACTTGGGTGGGGGCGTCGGCAACTACTTGGCCGTCAATGTCGACGGCGGATTTAACGTCAGCTTTGGTGACGGTAACTAGCGGGGTGCTAACTGAAAAAAACCCTGTTTGCGCTGCGGTGGGCGTGGTTTTGCTCGCTGTCTGGAAAGAATGCGAGTTTTACTAGCGCTGCTGTCACAACCAGGGCCAGCAGAACTTTTAAACCAGTTAGTAAGTAACGCTTCATGATGGGCATCCTTACCTATTCGGGACGTAAGTACTAATGAGAATTTTACTTGATGGGTTGGGCATGGGGATGTATCCCCACCTCAGAATAGTCGTCAAAGTTTCCCAGGATCCATGCAGAAACCAACTTTAATCTCATTTCCATAACGCGGCGATCAAGTTTTCTGGTCGTTTTTACGCCAAGTGCCACAGGCTGGTGACTGTGGTTAGATGATGATGGAGATTTAAGTGAAGCAGAAGCGTGTGTTGCGCCGAGGTTGGCTGCGCAAGTTTGCAGCATTGACGGCACTGGTTACTGCTGTGGCTGGTCTGAACCTGGTGGGCCCCCAGGAAGCTCAGGCTGCTAACAGCCCCTATGTGCCTGCCAGGTACCGCCTGGTGTGGAGTGATGAGTTTGAGGGCAATTCGCTAAACGCCAGCAACTGGACCCCTGCCACTGGCGCCTGGGGCGACAATATGCAGATGGTTTACAAGGACCAGCCCCGTAACCTTTACGTTAAGGATGGCTCACTGCACCTGGTGGCCTACTACGAGAAGGGTGGCGTAAAGACTAACGTATGTGGTGGTCAGAAGGTTAAGACTGGCAAAAACTGCATTCAGACCCGCCGTTACACCTCTGCCATGCTGCGCTCGCGCGACAAGCAGCACTTCAAGTACGGCTACTACGAGGCCCGTATCAAGCTGCCTAAGGGCCACTCTTCCTGGTCTAGCTTCTGGCTGCTGGCCCAGGACAAGACTTATGGGGACTGGCCGCACTCTGGTGAAATTGACGTCTTTGAATCCAAGGGCTACGACCCCCAGTTTGTGCAGTCCACCGCGCACTGGTTTAACAAGGACAAGGGTAAGCGCGACCAGTCCAACAACTGGAACAAGAAGCACTTTGGGATCAACACCCAAGATGGCTACCACACCTACGGTCTGCTGTGGGAGCCCAATAAGCTTACCTACTACATTGATGGCGTAAAGACCCACGAGATCAAGAGTCCGCTGCGCGGCACTCACTCCAATGGTTTCATGCCCTTTGACAAGGAGTTCTACCTGCTGCTTAACCACGGTGTAGGCGGTAACTTCCTGGAGGGGCACTACAACCCGGCTGGTGGTTACATCGAAAGGCAGTATGTCAACGGTCAGGACATGAGTGTTGACTACGTGCGCGTATACCAGAAGAAGTGAGCGCCTGCTTAGCGCTACTTAACTGGATACAGCTACAAGCTAGCGCCGCTAGGCGGCGCCTGCAAAGCAGCTACACACAATAGTGGTGGTGGCGCAGCCCTAGGGGCTGCGCCACCACCACTTATTAACGCCTCTACCGGCGTATCCTGGAGGCAGCTTGTGAGGTTTTGTTCTGAGAGGCACAAATTTCTATGAACGAGTATGTCGCACAGCTAGAACGTGAGCTCGCGCTTATTGAGAGAGGCTTCAAAGAAGAGCAGCGGCGCGCCCAGGCTGACTACCACTCATTTGACCGAGAACACGCTAAGGCACTTGCCCACCTGGCTTATCGGTCCCAGGTTTACCAGGTGCGTATGTATGCAGTATTCCTGCTAGGACACCTGTCACAAGAGGAAGAGATTTTAAACTTCCTCAGAGATGAAGTCTCCAAAGATGACAATTGGAGGGTTCAAGAGGTTCTTGCCAAAGCCGTCGATGAGTTCTGTGCGACCAGGGGATATGAGCAAGCACTGGGTGTTATCGACGAGTGGTTGAATGATGCTCGCCCACATGTGCGGCGAGCCGTTACTGAAGGTTTACGGATTTGGACGAGTCGTCCGTACTTCAGAGATAACCCATGTGAAGCAATCGAGAGATTATCGCGGCTTCGAAGTGATAGCAGCGAGTACGTTCGCAGGTCTGTGGGAAATGCCTTGCGGGATATTAGTAAGAAATTTCCGGAGTTGGTTGCAGCGCAGTTGGGCACGTGGAGCTTGCAAAGCCGGGAAGTAAAGCAAGTACATAGCCTGGCAAGCAAGTTCATCAAATAGTACAGTTCTCAACCGGCACGGCTTCGTTAATTGCCCGCTGCAAGGCTGCAGGCACATGTGTGTCCGTGTGGACCTCGACAGGAAAACCGGTTAGCTCGCTTGTGTATGCGGCGATATCCGCCAACTCAAACAGCGATAAATCACGGCTCGGAGTGCCGATCAGATCAATATCCGACTCGAAGCCATCCGTTCCCTGAACGATAGAGCCAAAGACACGCAGAGCCTCAAGGCCTCGTTCCTTGGCGTAGCTACCAATCGAGGAAGCATGGCGGGCCAGTGGCACAGAGGGCCGATAGTCTGCCATACGCAAGATACGCTCAAGCATTTCAGCAGACACAGCCCGCTTACCAGACTCAATCTGTGCAAGGGTTGACTGACTCATTCCGGTCAACCCCGCCAGCTCTGCCTGCGTAAGAGACGCGTCCCTACGTGCCTCACGTACCAGGGACGGCGCATCTTCCCGCCGAAACCGAGCCATAAATCCATGATAGTGCACGTATGCACTATTACGGAGAGCTCGATTAGCTCGATTCAGTCTAAGCTGCCGGCTCCCGGGCCGGGCTCGGCCTGCAAAAAGGCCGGCTCGCGGTAACCAGCCTTAGCGAAGGCCTGCGCAATAGCCTGGGCTACCTGCTCCAACTCCTGGGTGCGTACCAAGGCAATGGCAGAGCCACCAAAACCACCGCCAGTCATACGTGCCCCAATAGCTCCAGCAGCGCGGGCTGCCTCAACCGCCGTATCCAACTCGCCTACAGTCACTTCATAGTCATAGCGCAGCGAGTCATGCGAAGCATTCATCAACTGGCCCACCTCAGCTAGTGCGGCCGCATCAGTTAAATCTTGAGTTTGCAGCAGCTCAATGAGCTTTTCCGTACGCTCAATCTCGCTAACCACATGGCGCGTGCGACGCACCAAAGTGTCCACCTGCTGCTCTAGGCCCTGCTCGCGAGCGCTTTGCGCTAGCAGCTCCAGGTTGTAGTCAAGCTGCTCAGGATCCAAATCAGCCAAAAGCTCCACTTCCAACAGCTTTGCAGCCTGCTCACAGCTACTGCGACGCGCCGCATACTGGCCATCAACCAGTGCGTGTGGGGCGCGAGTGTCAATCACCAGCAGGCTCAAACCCGACTCGCTCAAGTTAAAAGGCACCTGCTCAGCAGAAAAATCAGTGCAATCTAGCGCTAAAGCATGTCCGGCGCGGCAGCGCAGCGACGCTGCCTGATCTAGCCCGCCAGTAGGGGCGCCAGCAATCTTATTTTCAGCCAAACAGCACAGCCGAGCTAGGCGCTCGCGGCCCACATCCGAGGGGTTATCGGCTGGACCAGCCAAGCCAGCCCGGCGACGTCGTCGAGAGCTACCGCCACCGCGCATTCCAAAGCGGCAGAAGAAGACAAACCCGCCCCCAGTGGCACGCAAGACTCTAGAGCAATATCGAAGCCTGGTAGCGGACCCAAACCATCTTGCTCCAGTGCCCAAGCCACACCCACCAGGTAAGCAGCCCAGCCGCTAACCTCGCCGTTTTCGCCTTTAGGGGCCACCTGATCCAAATCCAAGCTCACCACATCGCTAGGGTCGGCTGAAGAAACCAGGCGTACCAGGCGGTCTGGGCGCCGGCTCAAAGCCACAAAAGCGCGGTGCGGTAAGGCAATTGGGAAGGCCAGGCCGCCGTTGTAGTCAGTGTGTTCGCCAATAACATTGACGCGCCCAGGGGCTTGCCACACGCCCTCAGGCTGGCTGCCAAAGGTAGCCACAAACAAATCTGTGGCACCCTTAGCGCCCTGACTAAAGCTCAAAGCGGGCAGGTTTAGCATCGTTGCTCCTTTATATATGGTCAGTCCAGGCTAGTAGTTAGCCTGCACTAGTAGTTAATCCGCGATGGTTAGCGTGATGCCGTGGTCTTCCAGGTGGGCCACGGTCTGGGGCTCAGGTGAGCGGTCGGTGATCAAAACATCCAGGTCATCGAGGGAGCAGAAGCATTGCAGACCGAGCGCATCCCACTTAGAGACGTCCATAACCGCCACCGTGGTGCGCGCGCAACGCACCAGCGCACGGTTAGTGGCAGCCTCGGAGAGGTTCGGGGTCATCAAACCTACACGCGCATCGAAAGCGTGAGTACCCATAAATGACCATTCCACGCGTAGCGAAGAGAGCGCATCAATCCCGGTCAGCCCCACCAAGGCGGCAGAAGGGGTGCGCTCACCACCAATCAAAATCACGGTGGGGGCGGGGTGGCCCTGCTCGCGGGCCGTATCTGCGGCGTCGAACAGCAAATTAGCTGCTGGCAGCGAGTTAGTAATGATGGTCAAAGTTGGAAAATGTTCCAACTCAGTTAGGGCGCGTGCCACTGCCAAAGTGGTGGTACCTCCAGAGAGGGCCAAAGAATCCTGGGGGGCGCACGAGCTTAGCGGCAGCTAGCGCAATCTGGCGTTTTTCATTGGTGTGCTGCTCAGATTTAGTGGCAAAACGCGGCTCCATAGAGCTGGGCCCAGCGGCTACCGCGCCGCCGTGGACGCGCTCTACTAGGCCGGCGCTAACCAGCTCGGTAATGTCGCGGCGCACAGTCATCTCAGAGATGCCCAGTGCTTCAACTACTTCTGCCACGCGCACGCCACCGTTGCGCGTAACTAAATCCATGATGAAGTCCTGGCGTTGGCGGGCCAGCATGGGGGTTCCGGTATTGTCGCTCACGGTAGATATTTTGCCATATTGTTGCTTCTTGTTGGCTTTATAAGTTCAAAGAGTTTGACTTAGTTGGGCTCTTGGTTAGGGTCGAAGAGGCAACATATAATGCCCTAGGAATGCGGCCTTAATGCATGTGTCGAAGCCTCGTTAACGTGCAAACAGTGACGAGCTGAGCGTATCTATGGGCACAGTCAAATCCCGAGGAGTGATGCAAATGGCTCTAGCTGTTGAGTCGGAAATTGGTCGCCTAGAACAAGTTATCTTGCACCGCCCTGGTGACGAGATGAAGCGCCTGACCCCACAAAACAAAGACGACCTGCTCTTTGACGACATTTTGTGGCTAGCCGAAGCGCAGGAAGAACACGATAAATTCGCAAACGTACTGCGCTCACGCGGCGTCGAAGTACTTTATATGCAAGATCTGCTGGCCCAATCGCTAGACAACAGCGAAGCCCGCACTCACGTACTAGAAAACACCTTTACCCCGGCCACCTTCGGTCCGCTAGCTGTAGACAATATCCGCAGCCACTTCAGCACCCTGCCCAGCGAGGAACTCGCCCGCATTTTGGTGGCCGGCCTAACTAAGAACGAGCTACTAGAAAACACTAGCGTCCCCTCCTCAGTAGTGATTGCTGGTATGGACGGCGACGATCTAGTCCTAGAGCCGCTGGTAAACCACCTCTTTACCCGCGACACCTCCTGCTGGATCTATAACGGCGTATCCATTAACTCCATGCGCCTGCCGGCCCGACGCCGTGAAACCGTTAACTACCAGGCAATCTACCGTTGGCACCCGCTGTTTGCTAACGAAGAATTCCCCGTATTTAACTTTGGTTCCATGAACGGCACCGGCGCCGTCGAAGGTGGAGACGTACTGGTTATTGGCAACGGCGCAGTACTAATCGGTCTAGGTGAACGCTCCACCACCCAAGGTGTAGAAATCCTGGCCAGCAAACTGTTTGCCTCAGGCAAGGTAAACCGAATTGTGGCCCTAGACATGCCCAAGGTGCGCTCGCAGATGCACCTAGACACGGTCATGACCATGATCAACCAGGGTACCTTCACCAAATACGCGGGTCTGGGTATGCGCCCCTCGCTGGTGATCACCCCCGGACCGGACCCCCAGCACCCGGCTATCGTCTCCCACCCAGCTGAAGACATGCACCATGTCATCGCTCGCGCCCTGGGCCTAGCCGACATTGAGGTGCTAACCACCCCGCAAGACTCCCTGGCTGCTGCCCGTGAGCAGTGGGACGACGCAAACAACTGTCTAACCATTTCCCCTGGCACCGTAGTCACTTACGAACGTAACGTGGCCACCAACACCTACCTACAAAGTCGCGGCCTGGAGGTGCTCACCGTACCTGGCAGTGAGCTCGGCCGTGGTCGTGGTGGCCCGCGTTGCATGAGCTGCCCGACCCTGCGCCAGCCGGTCTAAGTCCAGTTGGTGGCCCGCCAATCGGGCCGCCGAGCGGAGCATAACCGGCTAACCACCCGCCCGGGCGTTAAAGGCCAAGCGCCTGGCGGCGTCGTCGTAAAAAACTGGCCACAATCCACCCCTAGACCAATCCAAACCCTCTAAAGCCAAAGAAACGGAGAAGCCACTCATGGCATACCCCCTGCACGGTCGTTCCTTCCTGCGCGAACTAGACTTCACCCCCGAAGAGTGGCGTGGCCTGCTAAACCTGGCCGCTGAGCTCAAGGCTGCCAAGAAGGAAGGCCGCGAGGTCCAGCACCTCAAGGGCAAGAACATCGCCCTGATCTTCGAAAAGACCTCCACTCGTACCCGCTGCTCCTTCGAGGTTGGCGCTTACGACCAGGGCGCAAACGTAACCTACCTGGAGCCCACCGGTTCCCAGATCGGTCACAAGGAATCCGTAGCCGACACCGCCCGCGTACTAGGCCGCTTCTATGACGGCATCGAATACCGTGGCGACAAGCAGTCCAACGTAGACCAGCTAGCCCAGCTCTCTGGCGTGCCCGTATGGAACGGTCTAACCGACGACTGGCACCCCACCCAGATGCTGGCCGACCAGCTGACCATGATCGAGCACTCTGACAAGCCCCTAAGCGAGGTAGCTTTTCGCCTACCTAGGCGACGCCCGCAACAACGTAGGTAACTCGCTGCTAGTTTCCGGCGCCATGATGGGCATGGACGTGCGCATGGTGGCCCCCACCGAGCTACAGAACTCTGACGAGGTAGTTGAGGCCGCCCGCGAAATCGCCAAGACCACCGGCGCCCGCATCACCATCACCGACAATGTAGAAGAAGGCGTTAAGGGCGTTGACTTCCTCTACACCGACGTGTGGGTATCCATGGGTGAGCCCAAGGAAGTTTGGGACGAGCGCATCAAGCTGCTACTGCCCTACCAGGTTAACGCGCAGCTGGTAGCCAAGACCGGCAACCCCAACGTGAAGTTCCTGCACTGCCTGCCCGCCTTCCACGACCTAAACACCACCGTGGGCCGCGACATCTACGAAAAGACCGGCCTGGACGCCCTTGAGGTTACCAACGACGTGTTCGAAAGCGACGTGAACATCGCCTTTGACCAGGCCGAAAACCGTATGCACACCATCAAGGCCGTTATGGTGGCCACCCTAGGGGAGTGACCTTTGCGCATTGTGGTTGCCCTGGGCGGTAACGCCCTGCTGCGTCGCGGCGACAAGCCCGACGCCGACATCCAGATTGCTAATGTGCAGCTAGCTGCGGCCCAACTGGCCAAGCTAGCTAACGAGCACGAGCTGATCATCACCCACGGTAACGGCCCCCAGGTGGGTGTCTTGGCCCTGGAAAGTGCCAATGACGAGCGCCTTAGCCGCGCCTACCCGCTAGACACGCTGGGCGCTGAAACCCAGGGCATGATCGGCTACTGGCTGCTGCAAGCCATGCAAAACGCCCTGCCCGGGCGCCAGGTGGCCACCATGGTGTGCCAAACCCTGGTGCTCTCTGGAGACCCCGCCTTTGCCAATCCCACTAAGTTCGTGGGCGAGGTTTATGACGAGGAAACCGCCAAGCGCATTGCCCGCGAGCGCGGCTGGGTAGTTAAGGCCGACGGCGAGCACTTCCGCCGTGTGGTGGGTAGCCCCGCCCCGCAGCGAGTGATTGAAACCCGCCTGATCCGCAACCTGGTTAACTCTGGGGCAGTGGTGATTTGTGCTGGTGGCGGCGGCGTGCCTGTGATCCGTAACGAGAAGGGTCAGCTGCAAGGCGCCGAGGCGGTTATTGACAAGGATCTAACCGCTGCGGTGCTAGCTGAGGACCTGGAAGCTGATGCGCTGATCATCCTCACCGACGTAGACGGTGTCTACGAAGGTTATGGCACAGCCCAAGCCCGCATGGTTAAGCGCGCCACCCCGATGCGTCTGCGCGAAATGGGTCTGCCCGCTGGCTCTATGGGCCCCAAGGTGGAGGCAGCTTGCCGTTTCGTGGAGCTAACTGGGGATATGGCTGCAATTGGCCGCCTGGAAGATGCGCTAGATATCATCGCTGGTCACAGCGGCACGATTGTTACCCCTGGCGGTAACTATGGGGGCCCTGGGGATTTGCGTCCCCCGGGTATGGGCCGTATCTAGTGTTAACTATCCGTAAAATTGTGGTGGCCTGTAAAGCGGTTTATGCCCGCTGGCAGGCCACCACGTTTGGGCGAGCCTATGCGCGTTTTAAGGCTGAACGTGGGGCGATTTTGGCGGCCGGTATTGCCTATACCGGCTTGGTCAGCCTGTTTGCGGCGCTGACGCTTGTGGTTTCCTCGCTGCTGCAGCTTTCGGACATGTTTCCGGCTTGGCGCGCGGCCATGGTTAAAACGCTTAGCCATGCCCTGCCGGGGGTTATTTCTGATGGCTCTAGCTCGGGGCTGGTGCGTTTGGATCAACTGGAGCTAAATCAGGGTATTGGGATAGCTGCCTTTATTGGCACGGTGACGCTGGTGGCTACGGCCCTGGAAATTCCGGCGGTTTTGCGCGGCGGGGTGCGGGCAATGTTTTCAGCCCCGGTTTTGCGCGCAAATTTTGTGGCTTTGCGTTTGCGTGACGCCGCCATGGTGCTGGTGGTGGTTATTGGGGTGAGTGTGAGCTCAGCGGCCCTGGCTTTGGCGGTGGCGCTGCACTCCCAGCTTGATAGCTACTTGCATATTCCTGGCTCCACTTCGCTGTTGCAGCTGTTTGCTTATGGGCTGGGTTTTATTGTCGACGGCGGCGTGTTAACTGCAATAGTTATACTCGCCAAGGTTGAGGTGCGCCGGCGAGTATTACTAATTGGCTCTTTTGCCGGAGCCGGCGTGATGACAGTGCTGCGTCTGGTGGGCAGTAAGGGATTGGCCTCTGGCACTGTAAATCCGCTGCTAGGCTCGTTTTCGACGGTTGTGGTGCTGCTTATTTGGATGCACGCAGCGGCCATGGTGCTGCTTTACACCAGCGCCTGGATGGCGATTGCTACTAAAGAGAAAAGTACAGCTGAAACTGCCCCGGGTGGCGCGGCTTTAACTGGCAGCTAAACCCGCTAGGCTTGGTCTATGACCCAAATCCACGCCATCATCCCTGCCGGTGGAGCCGGCACCCGCTTGTGGCCGCTTTCGCGTCGTGAGCGCCCGAAGTTTCTCCTTGACCTGACCGGTGCTGGTCGCTCCCTGCTGCAGGGGACTGTGGCCCGTCTGGCTCCGGTATCTGACTCGATTACTGTGGTAACCGGTATCGCCCATGTGGCTGCGGTAGCTGACCAGCTACCTGAGCTTGACCGTGAGCAGCTAATTGCTGAGCCGGCCCCGCGTGACTCTATGGCCGCTATTGGCCTGGCAGCGGCAGTGATCGCTAACCGCAATGGTCGCGACGCTGTGGTGGGTTCTTTTGCCGCCGACCAAACTATTGCTGATGAGTCTGCTTTCCACGCGGCTGTGCTAGAGGCTGCTGAGCTGGCCCTGGCCGGATATGTGGTCACTATTGGGATCGAAGCTAGCGGTCCTTCTACTGCTTTTGGCTACATTCACTGCGCTGAGCCCATTACTGTGCCCGGCGCTCCCAGTGGCCGCGCGGTGGCTGGCTTTACGGAAAAGCCAGACGCTGAGACTGCCGCCGCCTACCTGGCTAGCGGTGACTACCGCTGGAATGCGGGCATGTTTGTGGTTAAGGCTGGGGTTTTGCTAGATCACCTGGCCACCACCAAGCCGGCTCTGGCTGCAGGTATTGAGGCTATCGCTAAGGCTTGGGACACCCCGCAGCGTGAAGAGGTACTGGCTGCCACCTGGCCGGGCCTGGAAAAAATCGCCATTGACCACGCTATTGCTGAACCGGTAGCGGCCGCTGGTGGCGTAGCCGTGGTGCCTGCTGCTATGGGCTGGGATGACGTAGGTGGCTTTGATGCCCTCATTGAGCTGATTCCGGCCGCCAAGCAGGGCACTGGCGCGGGGGTTAAGCAGCTAGATCTTTCTGGCACCGCTCAGGTGCGTAACGTAGATTCCGACGGCGCCCTGGTGGCTAGCTCTGCCGGGCGTCTAGTGGCGCTACTGGGCGTACCCAACCTGGTGGTTGTGGACACCCCTGACGCCCTACTGGTGGCAGACCCGGCACACGCGCAGCAGGTTAAGGCAATTGTTGACAGCCTCAAGGCAGACGGCCAAGAGAAGCTGGTGTAACACAAGTGCGAGGCAGAAAGTGCCGCCGCCCCGGTTGCGGGCGTAATGCGGTAGCTACGTTGACCTCCAACTATGCGGACTCAACTATTGTGATTGGACCGCTGTCGGTGGAGGCAGATCCACAGGCCTATGACCTGTGCGAGGTGCACGTGGAATCTTTCACGGCTCCGCGCCAGTGGCAGGTGGTGCGCCTGGTGACCGAGTTTGAACCGGCCCCGCCCACCCCAGATGATCTAGACGCGCTAGCTGAGGCGGTGCGGGCGGCGTCGCGGCGTTCACCTAAACGCTCTGAGGCAGTAGACCGCGCCCGCAGCTCTATGCCGGCGGATCTGCGTAACCCGCGCTCAGCCACTGAGGTTACCCGGCGTTCGCATCTGCGCCTGTTAAAGGGCGAAAAGGAGGGCTGATGAGCCAGATTGCCCCTTGGCTGCGTGAGTTGCTGCGTGACCCGGTGGATGTTTCACCGCTAACCGACGCCGAGCACATGCCCCCCACAGTGCTGCTGGTGCCCGGGCTTGGCTCGCTACAGGCAGCCCCTGAATCTGGCAGCGTGCAGGTACAGGCCCCTGGCGCCGACTACTACCTGGTTAACCGCGAAGCTACGCGAGCCTACCCGGTACGTGACGGGGTGGCCATGCTGCTGCCGCGCTAAAAGCGCCTATAGAGTGCCTAAACCGTAAGGAAGCTGCGCCGCCGCTGACTGTTGCTGTTGGTGGCGGCGTTCGCGTTGCAAATTCAAGAAATACTCCCTGTCACGCCGCTCCACCAAAACCGCAGCTAGTAGCCGTTCCGGATGCGTGTGTGGCGGGGGCGGAGGAGAAACCAAACCAGAGACCTGATCAGCTAAAGCCTGCCCCAGGGAGGCCCGGTGGCGCAGATCCAAGCTGGAGGCGCGCTGCAAGAAGGTGTAGGCCGAAAGCGACAGGTGGGTGGGCAGTTCGCGAATATCCGCTCCCACGCGCCCAATAACGCAGCTCAGGGGGCATGATCAGTACCGGGGGAGAGGTAATAATATTGTCCTCCTGGGCGGCATAGGTGCCCGCCAGAATGTCACCAACACGCTTGGAACGCTTAGAAAACAACATCACCACCACGGCTACTATCCCGGTGGTGAACAGCACTTCAAAGGGAGCACAGATAGCCCGCACAAAGCTTTGATAAGGGTGAGCCGGACCGCCGTCGTCGCGCACAATCCGCAAGCCCATAACTAACCGGCCTAAACTACGCCCCCGGCTTAACACTTCCACCAGCCACGGCATGAAAATAAGCCAAAAAGCCAGCATCAGCGCCACACAGGTTGCCAAAACCGCCGCAGACACAGTCGATTGGTTAACAGCGGTGTACAAAAGCCGCAGAGAGAACGATAAACCCAGGAAATATACGGCATAGTCAATCACTGCTGAACCCATGCGGGTAGGCAAAGGCGCCGGGGCGATATCAACCACCACGCCTTCACCAGTGATAACCTGCTCAGGGACGATCATTCTTTCCGATGAGCTGTTCAAAGTCTCCACAAGAAAAGAGTACCCGGGTGGATATAGATGCGCTGCGCCAATCTCATAAAGACCAGTGGGAACGTCTGGGCAAGCTAGCTAGCAAACGTATTCTCAGCGCCAAAGAAACCGATGAGCTGATCTCGCTCTACGGTCAGGTAGGCCAGCAGCTTTCCGCTGTGCGAAGCCAAGCCCCCGACCCTGACGCAATTGTGGAGCTCAGCCGCCTGCTGTCGCGAGCACGCGGACGCATTGGCTACCACCAAAATGCACGGGCCACCAATGTGCGTCGCTTCGTTACCGTCACCATGCCTATGGGGCTATATAAGGCGCGCTGGTTCTCAATTGGGGTGATGGTGGCGTCCCTGGCAGTGTCGCTGATCTGTGCGCTGTACCTGCTCAACAATATGACGGTTTTTGACCTCCTGGTGCCTCCAGCTACGCGCCGCTCTATTGCCCAAAGTCAATTCGTGGGTTACTACTCTCAATACGCCCATTCAGAGTTTGCCTCCCAAGTGTGGACCAACAACGCCCGCGTGGCCGCCATCAGCATCATTAGCGGCCTGACCGGTTTTTTCCCGATCTTGGTGCAATGGCAAAATGCTTTAAATGTTGGGCTAATGGGCGCGGTGATGAGTGAGCAGGGCGAAACTCGGTAAATTCTTTGCCTACATAAGCCCCCACGGCCTGCTAGAACTTAGCTGCGTATTTATGAGCGGCGGGGTGGGGCTGCGCCTGTTTTGGACCATGCTGGTGCCCGGCAGGCGCACTCGCGGCCAAGCCCTAGCCCAGGAAGGGCGCGTGCTGGTTTCAGCGGTTATCTCCCTAACTGCCGCCTTGGCTGTGGCCGGGGCTTTGGAAGGCTTTGTTACCCCCTCGGATCTGCCGCTATGGATCAAGATTACGCTGGGGGCCAGTGCGGCTGTGGGCTTTGTGGGCTTATACCTTCATTTTGGGGCGCCGTGCGGCTTTGCAAGGCGACGACGGCGACCTAGACCCAAGCCAAATCGGCGCCTACGCCGCCCAGGCCTAACCCCCGGGCCTAAACCTGTAGCCTAACCCCCAGGCCTAAAACATTCAGGCCCGCCCCAAACATTCAGGCCCGCCCCATCAGGGGCGGGCCATGTCTGCGGCCGCGCAGAGCGGCGGATGCGCTCTAGCGGATGCGCGGTGGGGCTTGCGCTTGACTATAGTGGAGCTCACGCTTGGCTAACTGCGCCGCTCTAGAGGCGGCCAGCGGCCTTAAGAGCCAGGTAAGTGTCAGCCAAAGCCGGCGCCAAAGTGGCCGGAGCTGACTCCACCACCTCAATGCCCAGACGCTTTAGCTGGCTGCGTGCCTGGTTAGTTTCTAGCAGTGTGCGCTCAGCGGCGGCGGCCTGATAAGCCAGGTCAGCGTTGTCACGCTCATGGCTCATCTGCTCAATTTGCGGGTTTATGGCGCTAGCAAAAATAAGCGTGTGCTTATGGGCAATCATGGCCAGCACGTCAGTTAGGGCCTGATCGTGGCTTACCGCCTCAAGGCTGCTAAGCAAAACCACCAGGGCATGTTGGCTTAGGCGTTGGGAGGCCGCCAAGTTAAGCGCCGGCGCTGACAGCTCACCCAGATACGGTTCCACATCAGCTAGCTCATTAGCCATGGTGGCAATCAACTCACCTGACTTCTTACCGGCAATCCAGGCCCGGCGCCTAGTGTCTAGGGCCATTACCTCCACCCGGTCGCCAGCCGCGCTAGCTAGGGCAGAGAGCAAAAATGAGCTATCAATGCCCACGTCTAAACGTGTGCCCTCCTCCATACGGGTGGCGCTGTGACGGGCACTGTCAATAATGATCAGTACATGTCTATCACGCTCAGGGCGCCAGGTACGCACCACCACTTCGCCGCGCCGCGCCGTCGAACGCCAGTCAATGGAGCGCACGTCGTCGCCGGGAACATACTGACGCAAAGAATCAAATTCCGTGCCCGCCCCACGCACCATAACCGCGCTGCGCCCATCCATTTCACGCAGCAAATTAAGGCGTGAAGGCAAATGCTTACGCGAATTAAACGGCGGCAGCACCTGCACATGTGCCGGCGCTACCAGGGAACGCTGGCGCCCAGCCAAACCCAGCGGCCCAAGCGAACGCACAGTGGCGTAGTCGGCCCGGCGCTTGCCTCGGCGTTTAGGTTGCAGCGGGGTAGTGAAACGTCGCTTCTGGCCGGGGCCCAAATTGAACTGGTAAAAATTATCGCTAGCCCCGGCGCTAGGCACCCAGGCATCACGCAGGCTTCCGCGCATAGTGCGCTTAGCAGTGTTAGTGATCGTAATGCGCGCAGAACTGGGTTGTCCTAAACGCACGGTGGTGCCATTTTCGCGCTCAACCCTAAGTTCCAGGGGTTTTGGCGCCAAAAAGGCATCTAACAGGGCCAGGCAGATCACCGCCAGATCCCAGATCAGGGCTGCGCGCGTGGAAAGAAAAACCAGCAGCAAACACGGGGCCAGCAGTAAAGCCAGCCGTTTGGAGGCAAACATGCATTTACCTCAGCGCGGGACCGCAACCATACGCAGTACGCCGTCGATAACCGAAGCGGCACTGACCCCTTCAAGCTCAGCTTCAGGACGCAGCTTAATACGGTGACGCAAGGTAGGCAGCGCAAAGTTTTTGACGTCGTCGGGAGTGACAAAAGAGCGCCCGTTAAGCCAAGCCCAAGCCCGCGAAGTAGCCAGCAGAGCGGTGGCTCCACGCGGGGAGACCCCCAGTGACAGCGACGGCGAAACCCGCGTAGCTCGCACCAAATCCACAATATAGGCGGTCACCTCCGGGCCAACACCCACCTTAGCCACCTCACTGCGGGCCAGGCGCAGATCCTGGGCGTTAGTAACCGCCTGCAACCCGGCGCTAACCAGGTCACGCGGGTTAAAACCGTTGGCGTGGCGGGTGAGTACCTCAATTTCGGTGTCGCGTTCAGGCAGCGGCAGCACTAGTTTCATTAGGAAACGGTCCAGCTGTGCCTCAGGCAGGGGATAGGTACCCTCATACTCAACCGGGTTCTGGGTGGCGATCACCATGAAAGGCTCAGGCAAAGCCCGAGGCGTGCCGTCAATAGAAACCTGGCGTTCCTCCATGGCCTCAAGCAAAGCTGCCTGAGTTTTGGGGGGAGTACGGTTAATTTCGTCAGCCAGCAGCAAGTTAGTGAATACTGGGCCTGGGCGCAAAGAAAACTCGGCAGTGCGTGAGTCATAAATCAGCGAACCGGTTACGTCACCGGGCATCAGGTCCGGGGTGAACTGGATGCGTTTAGTGTCCAGCTCCAACGACGCCGCCAAAGCCCTAACCAGCAGGGTTTTAGCCACCCCGGGTACGCCCTCAAGCAGTACGTGACCGCCCGCTAGCAGGGCTACCACTAGGCCGGTGACGGCGGCGTCCTGGCCCACCACAGCTTTAGCGACTTCGCTGCGCACCGCTGCCAGGCGGGCCTGGGTGGGGACGCTATAGTCTAGGTTTTCAGCGCTCATAGTGCTTTACCTCTTCTTCTAATTGTTCAAGGGCTTGGCTTAGCTGGGTCAGTTCTACTGCACTTGCTGGCTCGGGCCCGTAGAGTATGTATTCAATTTCTTTAGCTGTGCGGTTACAGGCCATAGATACCGTTTGCGCTACCAAGGTGGCGTCTGCATTTGGGGAAATTCCCAAGCGCCGGCCGAGCCTAATAATGGTGGCTATGCGCAAAATACGGCCACTGTGCTCACTGGCTCTAGCTCGCTGATACAGTCCGGCGCGCCCCACTGTGGTTTCGGTGCCTTGCGCAACTACCGGCAGCGGCTCGTTAACAATCCGGCCTTGGCGCCGGCCCACAATAAATGCCCACACCAATGCCAACAGCCCAAACTGCCACATTAATGGCACCAGCCAGGATGGGTAGGGCTTAGGTGCCTGCGCTGCATAAACTGACTCATTAATTTCAGCGTTATAAAAAACTACTTCACTGCCCCGGCCGGTAGCGTAAAGCGCCAAGGCTGCGTTGTCATCTTTGTCTAGGTACTTGTTGGTAACTAGCTCTGGATTAGCGATGATGCGCAGGGTTTTGCCTGATTTTAAGGGCAGTTCTAGGTAGCCGTAGCCGTCGGCGTAAGCGAAACACAGCTGGGCGGGGCCACGGCCCAGGTACTGGCTGTCGGCCAGCGCCTGCGGGTTACGCACTATGATGGCATTTCCGGTTGCGCTGATGGTTTGGGCTTTGGCGGGTATAGAACAGGCGCCGCGAGAGACAGGTTTATCGTTATAGCCTTGCGGTTCCAAGCCGCTTTCAGTCAGGGACTCAGGCAGGTAATACTCGAAGCCAACCAGGGTGATATCAGCGTTTGAGGTAGTTAGTAGAGTCTCAAAGTCGTAATTTCGTAGCTGGCCAGCATTAAAGATGGTTACCGGTTTGCCCTGCGCGGCAGCCTCGATAGCCTTTTGCAGGTGAACGCACTTGGTCCACTGAGACGTCATAGTGGTCGCCAAGTACCTGAGTTAAAGCCCGCACACCCTCAGAGCTAACGCTGTGGATGTCGTAGGGGTCTTTAGTGAGTTCCTCTTTCATGGAGGCGTAGATAACCATGCCTGCCAGCAGCAAGCTAAGTGCGATTGCCAGTAGTTTCCAGCCTTTAGAGCCAGTTTTTTTAGACTCGGCGCTGGCTTGTACGGGGGCTGTTTGTATGCTCATCGCCGCCTACCTTTAGTGGCATAGGGGTTAGAGGCATATGGGTTAACATCCAGTGGGCCAGCTGAGCCGTGAGTTAGCTCCGGGGTAAGGTTATGGGCGCTTTGGTGGGTTATGCCTGGGGTTTTGGTGACGGTGACGGCGAAATCACGCATCCACTGATCATCGCTAGGGCCGGTTTCTTCGTGACCATAGCGAGCCCGGTCAAACAGGTTAGCGGCGTAAGCAAAGCTCTCGTTTAGGTTTGGCATTACCTGGGCTCCAAGCTGACCGGCCTCCTGAGCGGTCATGCCTGGATAATCTTCCAGCAAGGCGCGCTCGTCTAGGGAGCGGATAATGGCACGGAAACGGTCTACGACGGCGTTAACCCAGTCACCGGCGGCAGCCGCCTTATTGGCGCTAAGCGTGAGCATACTAGCATCACGTTTATCTTCAAAAAGCGCCCCTGATTTACGTTTACGGCGCGCCAAAGTGATTTTTGTGGCCAAGTAGAGCAGCAAAGCTATCAGCGCCACAAAGATCAAAAAGGTAAGCAGCACTCCAACCCATTCAGGTAAACCCAAATTTAGTTTAGCTTTACTTAGTGTGGAGTCCAGCCATTTAAATAGCTTTTCTAAAAGATTTTGTTTAGGTTTATAAGCTATTTTACTGAGCTCATGGTGGGCTTGTTGGCGTGCTTCATCTGGGCTTGGAGTGGGTTGACTCCAAGTCGGTAGGAGGGCTAACTTCCAGATTAAATTCATTGTGCCTGTTGTTCTGCTACCGCGTTACGTAGCTCCACATCCAGGCCTTCTTTACGCATACGCAGATCGATATATAGCAATGCGTTGACCGAGGAAGTGAAAGGTAAAATTAATAGCTGAGCAATGGTAGACATAACCATAATCAGTATGTAAGTGGTATTTAGGGATGCGATCACATCTTCAGGCGACGATGATCCAACGACAATAAAAATTGCACCTAGTGCGTCAGCAATACCGACAAAGATGCCGGCCACCATAGAGGTGATTATGGCGGTCAGAATATTAATGCCGAACAGGCGCCAAAAGTTTCCACGAGTTAGGCTCCAAGAGCGGCCAATAGCGGCAAATACTCCCAGGTTTTCAAGCACCATGGCTGGTGAGGCAACACTGAATTTAATGGATAAGTAGGAGCTTACTAGTGCGCTAATCACCATCAGTATCAATAAGCCAACTAGGCTGACACCCAGGTCTTGGAGAAATTCGCGGTCTGTCTTAGCTGTAGAAGCTGCGCTAGCTAACAGCACAAAAAATACGACGATTCCAATTATCATCATCAGGCCGCTAATGATGCTGGTGATTATATTCAACCCAATTAATGGCAGGAACTTTGATTTAGTGCGTTCCCACACTTCTTTGCTGGAAGCTACTCGCCCAAGTACAGAGCGCGATACCGCTACAACAATTAAACCTGAAAGTAAAACCGTGGCTAAAACCTGTAAGAGAGTGCCGCCTAGCTGAGAAAAAGATCCGGATAAGGAAGTGAAAACAGCGGCGTAAGGGGAGCTGGGGCTGAGGTAGTTAGGTAATACCAGGTTGATAATTGCATAATTTGTGGCAATGCTAATTACTAGCACTACCCCTAGCAGGGCGGCAGTAAAACCAAACATGGTGCGCGCATTAGTTTTAATTGCCGCAAATGCGCCCTGATAGATGTCGCCAATAGACAGGGGGCGCAGGGGAATAATGCCAGGCTTGTAGACATAGAAGTTTGCGGCGCCGTTAGATTGTCCATAGCCAGCGCCCGGATAGGCGCCGCCGCTCGGGTAGCTACCCGCGCCGGGATAACCCGCCGCCCCCGGGTAACCGCCAGGGTAACCAGGGGTGGCGCCAGGGTAACTACCAGCCCCGGAGGTGGCAGAACCGCCTGCCCCGGGATAACCAGGGGCAGCGCCAGAGTAATCAGGAGTGGCTCCGGGATAACCAGCCCCAGCAGCACTATCCGCACCGACACCAGGCACGCCAGCGCCGCCGTCGTAACCAGCACCCGGGTAGGAACCTTGCCCAGGGTAGGGGTTGGCATAGCCGCCAGAGCTGTTTGCAGAGTCAGCCGGCTGCCCAGATTGCTCTCCAGCGCTTTCGTCGAAATTAGGCGTGCGCCAAGTCTCGCTCACCGTTACCTCCTGGGAATATGCTACGTAACTAATCCTGCCAGGTTTGTGTAGCTTGTACCTACGCCTTGAGGAGGAGGTTTAGCTACATTCCTGTATAACCATGCAAAAATATGCTTTAAGTGTCACAATGTAGTTATGAGCACGCGTATCTTACTGGTAGATGATGATACTGCCCTGTCTGAAATGGTTGGCATGACCCTCGAAAGCGGGGGTTATGACGTGGTTTATTGCGCAGACGGAACGCATGCTTTGCAGGCTTTTACCATTAACCAGCCAGAGCTAGTGCTGCTAGACCTGATGCTGCCGGGCATGGATGGCATTGAAATCTGCCGTCGCATTAGGGCTATTTCTGACGTGCCCATTATTATGCTCACCGCCCGCAGTGACACCCAGGATGTGGTGGCCGGGCTGGAGGCAGGGGCTGATGACTATGTGGCTAAGCCCTTCAAAAACCGTGAGCTGATGGCCCGGGTACGTACCCGCCTGCGCCGTGTCAGCGACGTCGCCGCCAATGCTGAGCCGCCCAAGGACAAGCTGCGCATTGGCGATATCGATATTGACGTGCTCGCCCACGAGGCTCGCCGCGCAGGCCAAGTAGTGCCGCTGACCCCGCTGGAATTTGACCTGGTAGTGACCCTGGCGCGTGAACCCTGGAAGGTGTTTACCCGTGAGGAACTGCTAGAGCGTGTGTGGGGTTACCAGCACAGCGCCGACAACCGTCTGGTCAACGTGCATGTGCAGCGCCTGCGGGCCAAGGTGGAACTAGACCCCGAACACCCCAAGGTGGTTATCACTGTGCGCGGCGTAGGTTACCGCGCCGGTAGCGCCCAGGGCTGATGCGTGGCCTAGACGCTATACGCCAGTGGCTGGCGCGTAGCCCCCTAAAATACTTTCGCCTAGCCCTAGCACGTTCACTAGTGCTGCGCGTAGCCGTGCAGGTCATGGTGGTGGGGATGGTGTCAGTGCTAGCCCTGATCATCTTCGCCACCTCCTGGGTACGCTCAGACCTACTGCGCGAACGCCTAGACGCAGTAATTGCAGATGCCGATACGCGCGTGGCCACAGCCCAAAGCCAAATGGACGCCACCGCCGTCAACACCACGGCGGAAGTCTCGGCCCTGGCCCAAAGCCAAGTCACCTCCCTAAAAGACGCCATTAGCGGCGCCAACGGGGTGGGGGTGGTGCTAATGCGTTCGCGTAGCTCAAACTCCTCGATTGTTATTAACGACCTGTCTTCCACCTCCGGGTTACGCCAGGCCATTTCTAATGATCTAATCAACCAGCTGGAATCTAACCCGCACCGCCAATACTGGCAGTACGCCAAGGTGACCGACGACGGTAATGCGGTACCCGGCATTGTGGTGGCTAGCCAACTTACTTTGCCTTTGGCTGGTACTTACAACGTGTTCCTGGTGTATTCGCTAAAAAATGAGCAACACCTACTTGATGTGGCCACCCGCGCCCTGGTGTCGGGTGGAGCCATGCTGGTGGTAGCCATGGGAATTGCCGTGGCATTACTTACTTGGCGTGTGCTGCTGCCAGTTAGACGCACCTCGCTAGCTGCCCAGCGCCTAGCCGCTGGCAATTTTGGTGAGCGTCTAGAAATTAAAAGCCAGGATGAGGCGGCCTCCCTAGCGCTGTCTTTTAACAACATGGCTGATTCAATTGAAGCCCAAATTGATCGCCTAAGTGAGCTTTCGCGTCTGCAACAGCGTTTTGTTTCTGATGTTTCCCATGAGCTGCGCACGCCCATGACCACCATTTTGCTGGCTGGTGAGACCCTGTTTGATGCCCGCGATAACTTCAGTGATCCGCGCCTAAAACGCAGCACCGAGCTGCTATTTGGGCAAATTGAGCGTTTCGACAAGATGCTGGCGGACCTGCTAGAAATTTCGCGTTTCGACGCCGGCTCAGCGGCCCTATCTTTGCAGGAATGGGATGTGGGCGAAATTGCCCGCGACGTCATTGATTTTGCCCAGCCACTAGCTCAAGCTAACGGTTGCCAAATCCGCCTGCACATTGAAGGTAATAAGGTGACCGCCGTCGTCGACCACACCCGAATTGAGCGAATCCTACGCAACTTGGTGGTTAACGCAACCGAACACGGCGAAGGTAAACCCATCGATATCAACGTGGTGGGCGATGACACAGCCGTGGCAGTGCGGGTGCGTGACCACGGCATTGGCATGAGCGAAGAGGTGGCCGAGCACGTCTTTGACCGCTTCTACCGGGCCGATCCCTCGCGGGCGCGCAAAAGCGGGGGCACCGGGCTGGGCCTGTCGATTTCGCGTGAAGACGCCGCCTTGCACAACGGCACCCTCAGCGCCTGGGGGTGGCCTGGCGACGGCGCTGCATTCTTGCTGCTAATTCCTCGCAACCAAGATGTTCCTGCAGGGCGAGGGCCGCTGGACGTGATTCCCCCTGATGCCCCGCTGGAGGCTTTGGTTAAGGATGTGGCCGGGCATATGGGGCCAAACCCCGAGCCGGTGCCCACGCCGTCGCTGGGCTTGCCGCTACTGATTCCGGCCACGCGCTGGGCTGATGAGGAGGAGGAAAACGATGCGTCCTAGCTCTTCCAAGCGTTTTCCTGCTGCAGGGCGGTTTTTTGCTGCAAACCTGCCTGTTTCTGCGAACCTTGATGCAAGCCTTAATTCAAGCCTTGCTTCACGCCGCAGCCTGATTAAAGCCTCGCTGCTGGCGGGGGCCGGGCTGGGCGCTAGTGCCTGTGCCAAGCTGCCCACTAGCGGGCCGGTGCGAGTGGCCGATCATGACGTGCGCCAAGCTGACCTGGTGCTGCAATACGCCCAGGGGCCGGTTAAAGGCGCTAGTCCCACCCAGATTGTGGAGGGTTTTTTGCTGGCATGCGCGGCCGGCTACTCTGACGAATTTGCTACTGCCCGCAGCTTCCTGCTGGGGCAGGCCGCCAGTTCCTGGCGCCCGGATGCCCAAGTGTGGATTTATGACTCTGCCGGCAACGCGCGGGTGAGTGACGCCAGTGACGGCTCCTTGAACGTGTCTGCCCCTGCCCTGGCCACGCTGGATGCTAAAGGTGTCTACTCGGTGGCTTTTGGGGGAGCTAACCATGAGCTGACCTTGTCGCTAGCCACCGATGGGGCCGGGCAGTGGCGTATTGCGGCGCTTCCTGACGGTGTTTTGCTTTCTGCTACTTCCTTCCAGAACGCTTTTGTGGCGCAAAACCTGTACTTTTTTAACCGTACCCGCACCTCTTTGGTGCCCGATAGGCGCTGGGTGCTGCGCCGCAGGTTAACTACCCATGTGGTTAGTGCGCTGCTGACCGGCCCGGCCCCCTGGCTTAACCAGACTCTTTCTAGTGCCATTCCCGACGGCGTCACCTTAGGTGGCGCGGGAGTTGAGGTCAGTCAGGCTGTGGCCACAGTGGATTTATCCAGCGAGGTGGCTAACGCTTCAGCTAACGATAAGCAAGCAATTGTGCGCCAACTGGCCACTACTTTGGGGCAGCTAGGCTCAGTTAACCAGGTGATAGTTAACTGTGGCAGCACAGTTATTGGTTCTAGTGCCACAATCCGCCAGGGCCACCGTTCGCCCGGTGCGGTGGTGGCCGCTAGCGCGGCGGGCCTGGTGCGTCTGGAGGGCAATAACACGAAGGTGTTGCTAGATGCCGGCGCCCTGGGTGAAGGCATTAATGGGGTGGCGGTGGCTGACGCCAACACCGTTTACCTGCAGCGCAATAATGCTTTGGAGCGGCTGAGCGTATCTACTAAAACCCTTACGCAGGTAAATGGCGACACTGATTTAGGGGCGGTGTGTGCCGATAACTTGGGTTGGGTGTGGCTGTGCCAGGGCGCTAATGTGCTGGCTTACTCGACTCAAGGGGTGCGTTACACGCTTGCGGTGCCCTCAAACCTGCCTATTGCGGCTTTTAATGTGGCTAGTGACGGCTACCGCCTAGCCTACGCGGTGGCTGTGGGTGAATCTATGCGGGTTTCGGTGTGTGCGGTGGTGCGCGACGATAAGGGCGTACCCACTGGGCTGGGTGAGGCATATTCGATTTACCAAACTGACGTGGCGGCGCTGAGCTGGGTTGATGAGGTGACCGTGGCGGTGCTGGCTAAAGCTAATACTGCTGGGGTGGCGCAGCTGGCCTACGCCCCGGTGGGCGGGATGGTAACTGATATGACTCAGGTTACTAACGCCGAGCGTCTGGTTTCAGGCAAGCATGGTGGACAGGTGTCGGTACTGACTGACCAGGGGCAGCTGATGGTTTCTTCGGGTGCCACTTGGGTGCCCAGCTATTCGGGCCTGAAAGCGGCCACCTACAGCCGCGTCTAGCTTGCTATGTGTCACAGGCACAAATTAGGGTGCAGGTAAACACAGGTAGATGCAGACAAATACAGGCAAAATCGTCCGTTCCCTATAATTTAAACGCGTATTTTCATAGGCGACGGACGATTTTGGGTGTAAATATTTTGGGTGTAAATGTGGGCCGCTGCCTTTGACTGCCGACGGCGCCGGGCGCTTTGTCTGCTTGCACTGCCGACGGCGCCAGTGCAGGTATCTGAACTGCCTGCCCCCCGGCTTTACTTACTTGCACTGCCGACGGCGCCGCTCGCGCCAGAACATAAACAGGACATAAAAAGGGTGGCTGGGTTTCCCCAGCCACCCGTGCTGCATTAGCAGCTGTGGGCAGGCGTCTTAAAACGCTCTATGCCCCGCTTTAGGTGTCTACACCGTCTCTAGACGCAGTAGACCGTAGGTCCAACCTTTTCGGTGGTAGATCACGCAAGGTTGGCCGGAGGATGCTTCAATGAATAGGTAGAAGGAGTGGCCTACCAGTTCCATCTCGTAAAGCGCCTCTTCAATGGTTAAAGGCGTGGACTGGTGCAGTTTCTGGCGCACAATCACCGGGGAGTCGCCGATCTGGGATTCAACTACCTCGCCTGGTTTGGTGGGAGGCAGTACGATTTCCTCAGCCTCAGCTTCGGGGGCTACTTCGATACCCTGCTCAACTAGGGCCTGTTCGACCTCAGCAGTGATCATCGGGTAGCGGCGGTGGTCCTTCTTGCGATCACGTGCACGACGTAGGCGCTCGAATAGCTTGTCGATAGCCAAATCAAAAGCTGCGTAGCGGTCGCTGGAGCTGGCCTCTGCGCGGATAACCGGGCCCTTGGAGATCACCGTGAGCTCAACTCGCTCAGAAGTGTCTGCCAAACGGGGGTTGCGCTCGTGGCTGACTTCGATTTCTACTCGCTGTGCGCGCGGGTCGTACTGGGTTACCTTGCTGACCTTCTCTTCTGCGTAAGCGCGGAAGCGGGAGCTAATTTCAGCGTGGCGGCCTACAACCGTGATTTCCATAGTTGAATCAACCCTCCTTGGTTGTTTCCGAAACATACCAACGATTGGGATGGTGTGTTGTAAGACACACTATAGTACATGATCGTGTTCTGTGTCACCCTTATTTTGGCTAGTATTCTGTAGGCGAAATCATGTTTTGCCTTGAATTTAGGGCCGCGCTGTGCGTTTTTTGCTAGGCGCTGCAGCCAGTGTCCAGGCGCAAACGACGACGCCGCCCGCCGCCTCTAAAGCCTTAGCGCTAGCTTCCAGCGTGGATCCGGTAGTGACGACGTCGTCCACCAGCACTACCTGCCAGCCGGTGGCGTCAGCTAGGCACTGCACCTGACGCTGAGCACGCTGACGCGAGCTTTTACCAAGCTGTTTGCCAGAGCGCAGGCGTAGCGGATCGGCGCTGACCACAGCTATGTCTAGCTGTGGAGCTAAAAAATCGGCTAAGCCTTGGGCTAATTGGCGAGCCACTAGGTTGGCGTGCCAACGCCGCGAAAGCTTAGAGGGGCGTTGATGATCGCTAGGGGTTTGTCGCTAGCGAGCTGGTAGGTGAGCCAAGGGACCATGGCGGCGGCGCCGTCGTTAATTCCAGCCAATACGGCACCGGTGATAGCGCGGTGGCGACCACTTTTAAAACTCAGCACAATCTGGCGCAAAGCTCCCGCATAGGTGCCTTGGCTCCAGATGGCCAGATCTGTGGCCGGCAGCAAATCGCTGTTGAGTAAGGTGGCGCTGCGGCTTAGTAGCTGGCGGCACTGTGGGCACAGGTCTGTATCCCACAGGCCGCAACCAGCGCATTGGCGCGGTAAAACCAGCTGACCTGCGGCCCTGAGGGGGTTGGTCATGGCGGTGGCGAGCTTAAGCGTGGCGGCTCTAAGGGGGCTAGTCATGGACGTGACAGCCCCAAGTGTGGCGCCCTAAACGAGGTTAGCCTGGAGGTAGGAATAGTGCCGTTTTTGCTGCTGGAAGTGGCGTTAACTTTCGAAGTAGGGGGCCGGGCAAGAGGCGTAAGAGCGTTAAACATAAATCAAATATCTCTAACATGCCCTGTCAGAGCCAATAGCTAAAATAAATCTGTGGAAAACTTGCGCAAGCGCTGGTCAGCGCAGTAAGGCTGGCGTGTGGCGGGCGCCTGAATTGCAAGGGCGGGCGCCTGAATCGTAAGGCTAGCGCGTAAGGGGTAGGGCTTGGTTGGTGAGGCTCAGTGCACGAAAAGCAAATAGCGAATAGATTCAAAGCCTTAGCCGGGCGATAGTACGATAGACAAGGTTGAATATATTCAAATGGCTGCCCGTAACAGGCTTAAGCCAGCAAGGAGCTTGTAAGCGTGTCTATTGTTGACCGGATCCTACGCATCGGTGAAGGCCGGACCTTGCGAAAGCTAAGTGCTATCGCAGACCAGGTTGATGCTCTTGAAGATGACTACCGCGAATTCACTGACGAAGAACTGCGTAATCAGACCAAAGAGTTTCGCGAGCGCCTAGAAGAGGGCGAAACCCTCGACGATATCTTGCCTGAAGCTTTTGCAACTGTGCGTGAAGCCGCTGACCGCGTACTAGGCCAGCGCCCCTACCGGGTGCAGCTAATGGGTGGTGCGGCCCTACACCTGGGCAACATTGCTGAGATGAAAACCGGTGAAGGTAAAACCCTAGTTGCCGCTTTGCCTTCCTACCTGCGCGCACTAACCGGCAAGGGCGTGCACGTGGTTACCGTCAACGACTTCTTGGCCGAGTACCAGTCTGACCTAATGGGGCGTGTGCACCGCTTCCTGGGTCTGACCACCGGTTGTGTACTTGCTGGTCAGGACCCATCTGAGCGCCGCAAGCAGTATGACTGCGACATCACTTACGGCACCAACAACGAGATGGGCTTCGACTACCTGCGCGACAATATGGCCCAGCGCCCTGAGGATATGGTTCAGCGCGGGCACAACTTCGTGATTGTTGACGAGGTTGACTCCATCCTTATTGACGAAGCCCGTACCCCGCTGATTATTTCCGGCCCTGCCGACGGCGACAACAACAAGTGGTACCGCGAGTTCGCTGATGTGGCTGAGATCCTCAGCCCCAACAAGGACTATGAGGTAGACGAGAAGAAGCGCACCGTGGGTATTTTGGCCCCCGGTATTGAGAAGATCGAGGACCGTCTAGGTATCGACAACCTCTACGAAGCCGGCAACACCGCTCTGATCGGTTTCCTCAACAACGCCATCCGCGCCAAAGAACTGTTTAAGCGCGACCGTGACTACATTGTTGCCGACGGCGAAGTGCTGATTGTTGATGAGCACACCGGCCGCGTATTGGCTGGGCGCCGCTACAACGAGGGTCTACACCAGGCCATTGAGGCCAAAGAGCGGGTAGAGATCAAGAGTGAAAACCAGACTCTAGCCACCATTACCTTGCAGAACTACTTCCGTTTGTACCCGGAAGGTTCGCGTTCAGGCATGACCGGTACGGCAGAAACCGAGGCCGCAGAATTCGCTGGTACCTACAAGATCGGCGTCGTGCCCATCCCCACCAACAAGCCCATGATCCGCAAGGACCAGCCGGACCTGGTGTACAAGTCCGTTAAGTCCAAGCTGAACGCGGTAGTTGACGACATTGAAGAGCGTCACGACGCCGGGCAGCCGGTTTTGGTGGGTACCACCAGTGTGGAAAAGAGCGAGGAGCTCTCGGCCCTGCTGCGTGAGCGCCGCATCCCCCACGAGGTACTAAACGCTAAACAGCACGCCCGCGAAGCCGCCGTCGTGGCCATGGCTGGACGTAAAGGTGCGGTAACCGTAGCCACCAACATGGCTGGTCGTGGTACCGACATCATGCTGGGTGGTAACGCTGAGTTCATTGCCGTGGCCTCCTTGAAGGAAGCCGGCCTAGACCCCATCGACACCCCCGACGAGTACGAAAAAGGCCTGGCCGGCCGCCCTGAAGGCAGCCAAGGAAGCCGTCTCGGTGGAGCACGACGAGGTGGTGGAGCTCGGCGGTCTGTACGTGCTGGGCACCGAACGCCACGAGTCGCGCCGTATCGACAACCAGCTGCGTGGTCGTAGTGGCCGTCAGGGTGACCCCGGTGAGAGCCGCTTCTACCTGTCCATGCAGGACGATCTGATGCGCACCTACGCCACCGGTCTGGCTCAGCAGATCATCTCCTCGGACCGTTACCCCGACGACGTGCCGCTCGAATCCAAGATGATCACCCGCAACATCGCCTCCTACCAGCGTCAGCTAGAGGCGCGTAACTTCGAGATCCGTAAAAACGTGCTTAAGTACGACGACGTGCTCACCGAGCAGCGTCAAAAGGTTTACGATGAGCGCCGCATGGTGCTGCAGGGTGAGGATCTAGAGCCCCACATCAAGGCCTTCCGTGAGCGCGTAATTGCCAATGTGGTGGCGCAGCGCACTGCCGAGGGCCGCAGCGACCAGTGGGACCTGGATCAGCTGTGGAAGGACCTGTCCACTGTCTACCCGATGGGCTTGACCGTGGATGAGGTGGTCGACGGCGTAGGCGGCCTGGACGCCCTGACCAGCGAGCGCCTAACTGAAGAGCTCACTGAGGACATTGCGGTGGCCTATGAGGACGCCGAAGCTAACCTGTCCGCTAACGATCTAGCTGTGGCGCAGCTGGGTGAAGAACCCATGCGCACCCTGGAGCGTCGCCTGCTGCTGGCCGTGGTGGACCAGCACTGGCGCGAGCACCTGTACGAAATGGACTACCTCAAGGAAGGTATTGGACTGCGGGCCATGGCCCAGCGCGACCCGTTGGTTGAATACGCCAACGAGGGTGCCCACATGTTCAAGGCCATGATGGAAGCCATTCGCGAAGACACGATCGAGCAGATTTTCGCTTATTGCGCCCGCTTTGAAGCTCAGGCCAAGCAGGCCGCCCGCGAAGCCGCTCAGGCCCGTGAGCAGGCCTCGATCATGGGTGACACCGGCCGTAAGGCCCTGTCTACCGGGGTGACCTACTCCGACGCCGACACTCAAGGCGGCGACAACCAGGGTAACCGCGCTGAGCGTCGTCGTCGCTCCAACAAGAAGCGCCGTCGCCGCTGATCAGGGCCCTGGCTGGGGCAGCTGAGCAGGGCCCTGGGGTAGCTGAGCAGGCCACCGCGCCAGCAAAGATCCATTAGCCTAAGGATCCATTAGCCCATGTGCAGGTAGGTCATTACCCAGTGCCCGTGGCGCAACTGGATCTGGCAGGCACAGGCGTGGATGCGCCCATCGTGGGAGAGAAGCACGCTAACTTCCCAGCCGCTGGCACTGGCCTGGGCCCGCACCGCATATAGGTAGGGGATCCGGGCTGGCTTGCCGGCCTGGCAGCGTGCGGCTACCTGTGCTCGGCGGCTGAGGGCGTCGTACAGCTCCGGGGTGAGCCAGCGAGCTAAATGCTGCGGCTGGCGCATCCCGTGCATGATTTCCCAGGCGTAAACGGCTACCGTCCCCTGCCCAGCGCCCCGGATCGGGCAGTTGTTGGCTTTGAGGCTGGCTTTGTCGCCGAGTTTGGGACTGGTGATTTTGGGGCTGGCGGCTTTGCTGTGGGCTGGGAGAACCAGGGCCGACGGCGCCGCTTGCCTGGCGCTGCGGGCTGCGGCTGGAGGCTGCTGCACCTTGGCGCCTTTGGGGGGCTTGCTGGCGCGCGCTAGGGGCATAACTTGAGGCATAAAGCGTGCTCATGGCTAGCCCTTAGTGGGAATCGTCAGTGCGAGGCCGGGGCGAATCAAATCTGGATTAGCCCCGATAAGCGCCGCATTGGCCGCAAAAATCTGTTTAGACAGCTGAGCTACCTGCCCGTTGGTGGGGGAGGGTACCCCATTTTGCTGCAACCACTGGAGGGAAATAGACCATAGGCTCTCTCCAGCTAAAACCAGGTGCTGGCGAATAACCGGGGCGGGTTTAGCGTCTGGAGCCGGGACACAAGTGCCCGAGCGCTGCGCGCTACCCGGCTTGAGGCTGCCGCTCTTGGGGCTGGCCTTCGAGTTTGGAGCTTTGGCTCCCGGACTTTTAACCGCCGGGGTTTTAGACCCAGGCCCGCCAGAGCGCGGATGAGCACTAGAGCGGCTGGGACTGGCTGACGGTCGCGCACTGGGTCGGCTTGAGGCGCTAGGGCTTGTTGTAGCCCTGGCTCGCGCGCTGGCGTGACTAGTGGGCGTGGCACTGGCTCGGCTAGTGGGCGCGCTGCTAGCGTGCGGGCTCCTGGATGGGGAGCTTGCTGTGGCCGGGGCGCTCGCTTTAGCTGAAGCGCTGGGCTTAGCCGAAGCGCTCGCCTTGGCTGAAGCACTGGGCCTGGCTGAAGCGCTCGCGCTCGCGGTGGCGCTAGGAGAGGGGCCGTGTGCGCCCCAGCCCAGATTGTCGTCATTAGCGCTGGCCGGGGCGCAGCTAAGGGCAATAATGGCGGCCCCGGTGGCCAGTTTGCGCACCAAAGGCGCGCTGTGACGCAAATTCAAAGTGCGGTGAGTGCAAGCACATACCAGCACCCACATGGCTCCCAGCGCGTGCCAGGCCACCAGTGCGGCGCCGGCTGCGGCGGCCAGGCCGGCCAGTGCAGTGCTGACATCCGCCATCGACCACAGCGACAAATACTGCAAAGACAAGGTCTTGAGCAAAGCCACGGCGGCTGCTAGCAGCAAGACGCTCAGCGCTGTGCCGAGCCAGGCAACTAGGTGAAGACCTAGCCAACATTTTAGGCTCTTAGACATCGGTACACCTTCTTTGGTGAGGAATAGTGATGTTTAATTATGTTTTGCTGGAACTGGACTGTCAATAGCGAATGTGACTTTGGTTATGGCAATCTTGAATCATGCACTTAGAGAGCCTGCTAGCGGATCTAGATAGCCAGTTTGAGCAGTATGAACGCTCTGCCAGGGCAGCTCAGGCTTGGGAGCTAGCCGAGGCTGAAGCTGGTAGAACCGCGTTGGTAGATCGCCTGCGTGCGGTGGAGGGTGGTGCGCTTACTGTAACCACTCGCAGCGGGCGGGTAGCTAGCGGCAAGCTACTGCAAGCGCGCCAAGAATTTTTGCTACTGCGTGCCTCTGACGCCAGTCAGATGCTGGTGCCAATGGGGGCGGTAGTTAGTGTGCGGGGCGTGGGGCGCCAGTTAGAGACGACGCCGTCGCAACGGGTTAGCTACACGGTTGCGGCAGTTTTGCGTCAAATTATGCGAACTAAGCGACCGGCCAGATTCAATACGGCGGCGGGTGATATTACCGGCAGGATCATCCGTGTCGGTGCGGATCATGTGGACGTGCTGAGTGTGGATAAGCGTGACTTATCCGATCGGGTCACGCTTATCTGTCAGCAATTGAAATTGTGACCAGTATTTAGCCGCAAGCGGCTAATATTTAGGTCGTGTGGTCACTATCGCTACCCAAAATCGGGTGCTAGCGATAGCGCTTAGAGATCTAGTCCACCTTCGGATACGGCCTCGCGGGTGTGCGCATACTGCTTGTCGATGTAGTCTTCGAGTGCAGCTACTTCAATGCGCCATAGACCGCGAGCGCCAACCTGAATAGCGGGTAGCTCTCCGGTACGGATAAGTGAACGGACGGCCTGGGCGGAAATCGATAACTGCTCGGCGACGTCGGCGATAGATAAAAATCGAGGTGCCATGTCCTAATAATGTCACGGGTTAGCCCAGATGCAAACTGGTTAGGTGAGATTGTGAAAACTTCATGGCTGCCCAGAATTTCTCTTAGGATAGGCAGATAGCTGGACGACCTGGGGGTTGTTACCAAGGGGTGCGCATATGTCTGAATTAAATCAATCGAATAGATACGGGGCGCGGCAGCATCAAAATGATGCTGGTGCGAGCATTGACGCTTGGCGCTGGAGGCGCCCAACTTGGCGAGATCCTAGGCTTTTTATTGGAATAGTGCTGGTCATCGTGTCTATGGTAGCCGGTTCAGTACTAATTGATAGAGCCACTAGTACACAGCAGGTATGGGCTTTGAGTCAGGATGTAGCCCCAGGAACTGCTCTAAAAGCTGGAAAAAACCTGAAATTAGTCTCAGTGAATCTTGGGAGCGCAAGTAGCGCTTATGTGCAACAAAAGCAACTTAAAGCTGACACATATGCGCAACGTTCATTACACTCAGGAGAGTTATTGCCAGCCGACGCCACTAGCCAGCAAAGCAAATTGAATATGCGCTCAATTGTGGTGCAAAGCAGTGGCCAGCTTTTAAATAGCATTCGGGTTGGCGATACCGTGGAGCTGTGGCAGTTGCCTTCCAGAAACGTAGCGGCTGTAGCACCCACGCCGTCGGCAACTAAAGCAGCTAGCACCAATGGAGCTAGGCGCGTGGCTCAAGGACTGATAGTGGACGCAATCGGAGGCGATCAAAACGCCATCGTCGCAGATAAAAGCACCAGTGTGCGTGTGCTGGTACCGGCCGAACAAGTTGAGCCTGTGCTCACCGCAGTAGGCTCTGGTGCCGGCTTGGTGCTGGTGAACACGGGGTCTGAGCAATGAGAACAGCTGTATTACTAGCTCTGTGGGATGACGATTCCACCCTTTTGCGACAAATTGACGCTGAGCGTGACCTGTATGTTTCACGCCGCTGTGCAGATATAAGTGAGCTTTTAGCTGACGTTGCCGTGGGACTAGGGCAGCTGGCAATTATCGATGAGCAGCTTGACGGCCTAGACCGCACAGTGATTGCCACTTTGAATTCTTATGGCGTGCCCGCGATTGTGTTGACCCGCAATGACGGGGTGCGCTGGCATGATCTGGGCGCCTGGGTGGCGCCTTGGCCGGGTTCGCCTCAGCGAGTGGTTGCCGAAATTTCACGGGTTTTGGTTGCCGGCACGGTTTCGCCCCAGCCCACCGCTGCCGCCAGTTTGGGTGATGAGCTCTTTGGGCTTTCGCCTACGGCAGTTGACGACGGCGCCTTGGGGCTGCCTAGCGCGCGTCCTGCAGCCTTTAATCCTTTAGATGTGCCCATGGCGGCGACGACGGACGGGGCTAGCTCTCCTTTGTTCGACGCCGTCGTGCAAAGTCAGGCTTCAGCTTCCAGTCCGCCGCCCGCGCCGCCAGAGCAGCTACCACCCCCGCCCTTTGATAGTGCGGTGGGGCAAGTGCCGCTTATAGCGCCAACCGAGGCTCCGGCCCCTAGTGGGCAGTTAGATCCGGCTTTAGCGCTGCCCTTGCCGCCAGCTCCAAGCTTTGAGCCGCCGGCGCCCAGCGCCGACTTACCTGAGGCGCCAGCTGAGCTGCCAGCTGCCAGCTCTGAACAAAGCCCAGCAGACATCACCGCTGCGCAGCCAACCACCCGCATGGGGCGCCGTCGTGCCCGCCATGCCAGCCACGCTGCCAGCCCAGTTACCCCGAGCCAAGGCAATACGTCTAGCTACTTCAGTACGGCTAGTCAGGAGCAAAGCGGCGAGGCTAAAGCTAGGGTTGAGCCGGACGATCCGCCGCAGCAGCTCAATGACTCTAATGTAGATACTGTCAAGTCGGCTGTTTCAGCTGTCCAGACCAGTATTGACTCGCCTCCATTGCCTGAGGGGGCATTAGCTGCTCGCGTGCTGCCGCAGCCGGTTCAACCAGTTACGCGCCGCAGTGTGCGCCGCTCTCAAACGGCGCGCCCGGCCACGCCCTCTGATCCTGTTGCAGCTGCCCAGGCGGCAGGTGCTGGTATCGAAGTCTCGCCTTTTGCCCCGCCGCAGCAGCGAGGCGTGGCTAGCTCAGATTTGGCGGGTTCTGGTTTCTCAGCTGGCACTGAAATGTCGGCCGCTTCGGCTGGGCCGCTGGCTTCAGCCGCATCCTTTGCTTCGGCCGCTTCAGCTGCGCCTTATGGCTCGGCTGCTTCTGCCGCACCCTATGGTTCCGCTGCCTCGGCGGCGCCTTATGCTTCCGCCGCCTCAGCGGCAATCCCTACTGCAGCCTCAGGAGCCGGTGGGCCCTGGTCGGCAATGTCGGCTGCAGGGACTGCTTGGTCGGCTACTTCGGCTCCATTCGCGGCTTCAGCAGCGGCACCTGGTGGCCCTATGCCGGCGCAGACTCAGGTGCTGGCGCCTGGCCAAATTAACGGCTACCAAAACCCAGCTGGCAGCAATGGGGCTCAGCCTCCACGCCGTAAAGGTTTACGTGCTTTGCTGGCGCGCAAAAATGGGGCCAGTACCCCCAGTGCAGGTGGTCCAGTAGTTGCCGGCGCGCCGGGTGCTATGCCTGGTACTGCTCCTGGTGGCGCAGCCCCTGGGGCTGGTATTCCTGGTGCGGGCGCGCCAGGTGCCATGCCTGGTGTTGGAGCGTCGGGGGCTGGCGCCCCGGGGCTGCCCGGTATGCCCAGATCCGCTATGGCCGCGCCTGCGGCTGCGGGCGTGCCAGGCGTCGTTCCTGGTGCCATGGCCCCGGGGATGCCTGGCGCTGTGGGTATCCCTGGCGCTGTGGGTGCCCCGGGTGCAGGTGGACCCGGTATGCCTGGCGGGCAAGGCGCCCCTGGCGCTGCCATGCCCACGGCCATGCCTGGCAGCCAGGGTGCCCCGAGTGCTTATGCCCCCAATGGGCAACCTCGCGCAGTTAATGGCCCAGCTAGTCCTGGGGCTGCGCTTACCCCGAATGGGGGGCTACCTACCCGCCGCTCAACACGGGCCGCTTTTTCAGCGGCCAGTGCGGCTGGATCAGGTGCGGCCGGGGCAGGCCCGGCTGGCGCAGGGCCGGCTAGGGCGGGCGGGGCTGGAGTTACAGGCGCCTTGGCTGCGGCGTCGTCGCAAAATAACGTGGCCCCACTAAACACAGCCGCAACCACCCACTCAGCGCAGCCTGAAGTAAAGCTCGGCTGGCCGGTCACCGCCGGAACCCCCTCAAGCCCGGCCACCAGCGCTTTTGCACCAGCCTCACATCGCGAAGAAATTGACGCTGCAGGCAAGCCTCAAATCGGCAAAATCATTGCAGTTTGGGGCACCCACGGGGCGCCTGGGCGCTCCACCTTGGCACTGGCATTGGCTGCCTACCTAAACGAGCAGGGCAGCACCATTTTGGTTGACTGCGACATCAACGCTCCCGCACAGGTACAGCTGCTGGGACTGCCTGAAGACTCCTCTGGCCTAGCTAGCGCCGCGCGCCTAGCCACCCACGGCGAGCTCGACTCCACTCGGCTGGTACAAACCCTGCTCAGCGCCAAAGCTGACCTGCAGGTACTAACTGGCCTGGGACGCTCAGGACGCTGGCGTGAACTGCCGGTAGCCTCCATGAATAAGGTCTGGGAAGTTTGCCGTCACACCGCTGAATACACGGTGGTGGACCTAAGCGGTGGGCTGGAAGAAGAACGGGTAGAAGACTTCGCCATGGAACCCGACCATGACGCCGTCGCCGCCGCCCTACTTGAACAAGCGGACCTGACCTTGATTGTGGGCGCGGCCGACCCAGTAGGTATTAGGCGCCTAATCCAGCTGCTCAACTCCAACCGTCAAGCAGTTGGTGGACGCAGCCAGGTGGTAGTTAACCGAGTACGCTCAAGCACCGCCGGGGCCGACCCCAACACCGCTATCGGCAGCGTACTTGCCCGCTACACCAGCGCTTCAGACATTGTCTACGTGCCGGCAGACTATCGCCTATTCGATAAGGCCCTGATGCAAGCCCAGCCGGTGGCAGTGGTGGAAAGCCGCAGCGCGGCCGCCAAATCCATTGCCAAACTGGCCAAACTAGTGATGACCCAGCTGGCTTAAGCGGCCTAGCTTTGGCGAGGCGCTAGCGCTTTAGTTCCGGTTAGGCCGTTAAACTAAACGTTATGCGCGTATATCTACCTGCCACAGTGGCGGACCTTTCCGCCCCGGCCATCACCTCCCGTCAGGCTCACGCCGCCACCGCTTCACTGGCTGCGGCGCTACCTGACGAAGACGAGGAAGGTCTGGAAGTGTCGGCCTGCCTGTGCGCAGCCGACTCCTCAGTAATTGCCATCTCTGAGCAAGATGAGGCGCAAAAACGCTACCGTCGCGTAGTAATTGCTGCTGACGTGGAGCGTGAGAACCTGCGTGAATTAGAGGTCGACGACGAAACCCTACCTGGCACTGTCCAGGTGCTGGTGGATGTGCCCTGGGATGACGTGGCCGCAGTATTGGCAGATGAAGATCAAGCCAGTGCGGATGTAAAACTAGCAGCCGAAGGCGACGAGGACGCTTTTGAACGCAGCGCTGACGCCGATCTGCTCTGGTTCGACGTGTGTGAAGTGGCGGTACTGGCCAAAAACTGGTCCTAAACTCGCGTGCAGGCCCTAAACTCGCGTGCAAGCTTGGGGCCACGCCAGACTTGCCAGCGGCGAGGGCGCGCACCTAAACCCGTGTGCGCAGGGTAGAGCCACCGCCAAGCAGAGGACGCACCTCAACGGCGGCGGGGATAGCACGCTTTAGTTCGCTGACATGAGAAACAATCCCCACCACGCGCCCGCCTGAATGCAAAGCGCCAAGCACATCCATAACCTCAGCCAGCGTGCCCTCATCAAGGGAACCAAAACCCTCATCAATAAACAGGGTGTTCATCTCGATACCCCCATTTTGGGTGGCCACCACATCAGCCAAAGCTAGGGCTAAAGCCAAAGACACATAGAAACTCTCGCCGCCCGAAAGTGTACGTGGAGAGCGGGTAGTGCCACTTAAATGGTCAACCACCGCCAGGCCCAAGCCCTGCTTCTGCTGGCGAGTGTCTTCCTCACTATCAACATTAATCAGCTCATAGCGGCCCGCCCCAATCACTCCCAGGCGTTCATTGGCGAACACTAACACCTGGCGGAAATGGGCCTGCAATACCCAGGCAGACAGTGTCAAGCGGGCCTGGTTGTCGCCATTGGCGGCGCTAGCCAAAGCCAATAGTTGGCCATCCTTATCGCTGGCCTTACTACGGCGAGCCAAAAGCTCATTTAGCTTAGCTAACTGCGCATTTACCTGCCCGGCAAACGCCTGCCAGGTACTGGCGTAGGTTTGGCACGCTTGCGTTTTAGCCTGAGCCTGCTCTAGCTGGCCCTGGGTTTGCTCCAGTGGGGAGGAGTCAGCTCAATTCCTTCAAGCTCAGCCAAAGCCGCCTGGTTAATGGATAAGGATTTTTCGTAGCTGGCTGAGGTAGCTTTCAAAGCGGCCAAATCTAGCCCGGCAAAATCTGACAGGCCTGCGCATAGCCATCCTGGACGTTAGCGACGCTGGTGTCTTGGGTTGGCTCTGCTTGGGTTGGCTCTGTCTCGGCTGGGTCTGTAGGGGCAGGGGCCGCCGGTTTAGCGCTGTGATCAGCAAAGTTGGCGCTGGCCTGGGCCCATTGCGCGGCGAAACTGTCAGCGGCCTGCTGCGCACGCTTTTTACATTGGTCCAGCTCCTGGGCGGCGTTAGCCAACTGCTCAAGGGCGGCGGCCAACTGGCTCAAATACTCAACCTTCGCGGCCACGCTCTCAAAGCCCTCACAGCTTAGCGAAGCCGCATCGGCGTCAATCTTTTCACCCAACAACTGGATCTCTTTAGCGTCACCAGCCAGGCGAGCCTGGGCCGTCTGATTATCTGCCCGCAGCGCCTCAAGCTGCGCATTTAGCTTGGCAATCTGCGCCTTACAGCTGCTTGCCTGCTCACTAGCCTGCTGGGCAGCAGTCAGAGCCGCTTTAGCCTCCTGTAACTGCTCACGGGCCTGGGCTGGGCTTAGCTGGCAAGGCTGAGCTTCAAGTTGGGCGGCCAGTTTTGTTACCCGTTCGCTGGCCTGCGAAAGCTCGCCTTGAACCTCATTAACTTTCTCAAGGGCCTGATCTAGCTGCTCCTGGCTGATGTTCTCACCGCCCTGGGTGGCTGGGGCCGGGTGCTCGGTGGCGCCGCAGACCGGGCAAGGCTCACCAGCAACCAAATTTTGTGCCAAGTTTAGGGCCGACTGGCTTAGCCATTGCTCCAACATGTGCTTATGTCTCTGGCTAGCCTGCTTTAACTCCAGCGCCACAAGCTGCTGAAGTTTAAGTGCCTGCTGTTGGTCTTCGACTAGCTGCTCATGGGCTTTAGCTAGTTTCAGGGTCTGGGCGGCTTGCTCCTGGGCCAGCTGGGCGGTGGGCAAGGTGGCGGCCTGCTCGTTTAGCTGCTCCAAAAGCTCCTGCTTAGAGGCAATCTGGGTGGGTAGCTGGTTTTCGCGTTCGCGTCCCTGGGCTAGTTTGGCACTGGCGCTTTCGTGGGCCTGGGTTTTGGTATGTAAATCACGACGTCGTCCGGCTAGCCCCGCCTCTAGCTCCACCTGTGGGCTTAGGGCTGCCACCTGGGCGGTTAGCTGCACACTTAAAGCCTGGGCACCTCGGTAATCTAAAGGCTGTAAAACAGCTTGTGCGCGCTCATCTGACTCCAGCTGCTCAAGCGCCAGAGCCTGGCTTAGCTGGCGCTGCGCTACAGCTTGCTGGGCTTGGGCCTGTTTTAGCTGCTCATGCCAAGGCTTTAAGTCAGATAGAGCCTGCAAGGCCTGAATCTGGGCTAGGCGCTGCCTCTGTGCAGGCCCCTGAGCCACTAGCTGCTCATGCTCTTTAGTGAGCGCCAAATAGCGTTCCTGGCGGGCTGCCAAATCACGCTGGTATGCAAATTCGCTGCGTAATTTATCTTCCTGCTCTCTAAGCGCGCTCACCTCCAAATTGGCGCAGCGCTGGTTGTGCTCCAGCCAGGGCGCTAAGCGGCTTAAACCGGCTGTCCCAAGCGGTTTCTAGCGGGTCAAACTCGCAGTCAACTTCCGGCACCGGCTCGTAGACCAGGCAGCGCGCCGGGTCTAACTGAGGCGCCTCATCTAACAGCGAGGCCAACACCCCCAAATTGGCGCGCAAGGTGGCGTCTAAAGCTTCCTGATTCTTTTTGACCTTACGGGCACGCTCAACTAGATCAAGCTGCAAATCTTCAAAAATCGCGGTGCCAAATAGCTCTTGCAGCAGATCTTGGCGGTCTTTTGAAGTTGAACGCAAAAACTGGGCGAACTTACCTTGCGGTAAAACCACGGTTTGGGTGAATTGCTCACGGCTTAGGCCCACAATGCGGGTTATTTCAGTGCCGACGTCGCTGGTCTTTAGTAAGTGGTTCACTTACTTCCCGCAGCTGCTCATCTAGCTTAAACAGCCAGGCTTTAGCGTTTTGTTTAGTGACGCCTTTACCGTTTTTCTTAACCCGCTCATAGGCTGGTTGGCGACGCACCTTATAGTTACCTGAGGAGGTAGAAAAAATCAGCTCCACCTCAGTTTTAGCCTGCTCACTGGCATAGCGTGAACGGATCCGGCTATCGGAAGAATCCCTACCGCCAGAAACCTTGCCATAAAGAGCAAACACAATTGCATCAATAATAGTTGATTTACCCGCCCCGGTAGGGCCAGAGAGTAGGAACCGGCCGGCGTCGCTAAAAGCCTCAAAATCAATAACCTCGTGGCCTGGAAATGGCCCCACCGCATCCATCGTTAGCCGCAAAATGCGCATCAGCGCGCCTCCTTAACAACTTTTTCATAGCTGCTACGCAAAATCTGGAGCTGGTAGGGATTTAACTCAATACCCATCTCATCCATAAAACCTTGGCTTAACTGCAAGGGGGAAAGCGTGTTGTCGCGGTTAAGGCGCGGGGAGTCAATTTGCTGGGGCAAATCTGTTTGCTCAAACACGCACAAGCCCTTAAAACGCTGCTTGAGTTGAGCTAAAGCCTGCGGTGGACGCACTCCAGCCAGGCGCACCCGCAGCCAATGCTCACTGTAGTTTATCAAAATCGGGTCCCATTAGCTGCTCAAAAGTGCCGCTAATAGTGGCAATAGGTTGGAAGCTGGGCACAGCCACCCGCTCCAAGCTAACTAGCCCGGCGCCGTCAAACTCAGCGATAACAGAAGACTTTTCAAACTCAGCCTCCCCAAAAGACAAGGGCACCGGTGAACCGCTATAGACCAGTCGCGCCGGTGGGCGGGCAGAGTCTAAGTCACCTACAGCTATCTCCTGGGGGCGATGCAAATGCCCTAAAGCCGCATAGGCCAGGCCCGGTACCTGGGTAAAAAGCTCGCTGGGCACGCTATCAACTCCACCCACGCGAATATCGCGTTCAGACTGGCTAGCTTGGCCGCCCACCACAAAAGCATGGGCCATCACCAACACCGGTGTTTTCGGCTTATGCGCCGCCAAATCCGCCTGCACCAGGCGCAGCGCGGCGCCCACCGCCGCCTCATGGGAGCGCGCCAGCATCTGCCAAGTTTGCGGATGCTCCTCACCCTCAGCCCACACCTGCTCACCCAAAAGCCGCAAGTGAGGCGGCAAAGTGACCCGGGCGGCGTCGGGATCAAGATAAGGCAGGGGATAAACCCGCAAACCAACCCGGCCACTGGCGTCAGGAAAGTCATAGCCGCGCCCACAATTTTCAATCCGGGCGGCAATAGTTAGGCGCTCATTTAGCTGCTCAGCGTTGAAGCCTAAACGAATATCACTGTCGTGGTTGCCGGCAGTTAACACCACGCGGGTCAGCTCAGTTAGCCGCCTAAACGCCTCATCAGCCAGGGCCACCGACTGGGTGGGGGCAACCGCGCGGTCAAAAACATCCCCAGATAGCACCACCAAATCAATTTTTGGTCTTTAACTACCTCAATGAGGTGATCCAAAAAAGCGCTGTGGATCTCATGCAGATCATGGCCGTGGAAGAAACGGCCCAGGTGCCAGTCGGAAGTGTGCAACACGCGCATAAGCAAAGTGTGCCACTTGCGGCCCATCTAGGCCGACAATTTGCCTGTCGACCCGTTAGACTTGAGCAGTGGCCATTGACTTTTCAGCTGAAATTGAGCGACTAGAACACACCTACTCTTCCATCGCAGCAGTAACCGACCCGCAAGCACTGCGGGTACGCATCGACGAATTAAGCGAAAAAGCTGCCGCCCCAGACCTTTGGGATGACCCCGAGGCGGCCCAGGTGGTCACCAGCGCCCTGTCCCACGCCCAGGCTGAACTGGCACGCGTGGAGAAGCTGGGCGAACGCATTGAAGACCTACAAGCCATGGTGGAGCTAGCTGAGGAAGAAGAAGGCGACGAGCGCGAGGCTATCCTCGACGAGGCCGGCGCTGACCTGGAAGCTATCTCCAAAGACCTGGCAGATCTGGAAATCCGCACCCTACTTTCGGGCGAATACGATCAGCGCGACGCCGTAGTAACTATCCGTTCAGGCGCCGGCGGTGTGGATGCGGCAGACTTCGCCCAGATGCTGCTACGCATGTACTTGCGTTGGGCTGAACGCCACGAATACCCGGTTAAAGTGCTGGACACCTCCTACGCTGAAGAAGCTGGTCTAAAGTCGGTTACCTTCGAGGTACACGCCCCCTACGCTTACGGCACGCTTTCGGTTGAGGGCGGCACTCACCGCCTGGTGCGTATCAGCCCCTTCGATAACCAGGGCAGGCGCCAGACTTCATTTGCGGCGGTTGAGGTTATTCCTCTGATTGAATCCACCGACCACATCGAAATTCCCGAAACCGACATCCGCATTGATGTCTTCCGCTCCTCAGGCCCGGGTGGTCAGAGCGTTAACACCACCGACTCGGCTGTGCGCATCACCCACTTGCCCACCGGCCTGGTGGTGTCCATGCAGGACGAAAAAGTCCCAGATCCAAAACCGCGCCGCCGCCATGCGCGTGCTGCAGTCGCGCCTGCTGCTGCTAAAGCAGCAGGAAGAAGACGCCAAGAAGAAGGAACTGGCTGGCGACGTTAAGGCATCCTGGGGTGACCAGATGCGCTCCTACGTGCTCAACCCCTACCAGATGGTTAAGGACCTGCGTACCAGCTACGAGGTGGGTAATCCTGAATCTGTGTTCGACGGCGACATTGACGGTTTCATCGACGCCGGAATCCGCTGGCGCAAGCAGCAAGAAAACGCTGAGTAAGCGTCAGGAGCAAGAAGGCGCTGAGTACAAGAAAGCGCCAAGTAAGCGCCAACTAAAATGCTAGTCGTGGCCAGCCGGTTTAAACCGGCTGGCCACGACTTTTTGGGGTGCTTTAGGCACGACTTTTTAGGGGCGCTTTAGGCACGCACCCAGGTTTTTACACGCCAGCGGGCATCGCCGCTAGGCGGACGCCAATGGCTATCGCTGGCACTGGCTTCTAGACGGAAACGTGAATAATCCACTTGGGGAGCCAGGGTTAACTGGCGCCCATGCAACGGCCCCAGCTTGGCGCGGGCATCTAGCTCCAGCTCGCTAATCACCAGCACATCAGCCAGATCGCTGTCTAAAGCCAGCTGATACACCTGGGCTCCACCTACCACCCAAACCCTTGGGAAAGTACGGTAAATACCCTCACGCGAATCTGGGCCCAGGCCCGCGCCAGCCAACTGCAAAGCTTCATCTAGGGTGGATGCGCAGGTGGGCCCATCCACGCCCCGGCGGGTAAGCACCACACAGTTACGTCCAGGCAGGGCCCCACCCAGCGAATGCCAGGTGCGCGAACCCATAACCACGCCGCAACCCATGGTGGCGGCCCGAAAATGCTTGAAATCAGCCGGCACCCGCCAGGCCATGTCACCGTCAACCCCAAGCACGCCGTCGTCAGACTGGGCCCAAATCAGCCCCACGCGCCCCAAAGCCGGAGACAAAGCCGGCGCCGTCGTGGTTGCCGGCGCCGTCGTAACTACACCGCTCACACCGCTACCGGAGCCTTAATCGTGGGGTGGTGACGGTAGCCATCAGAAGCATCAATGTCATCCATCTGATAGCTATCAATCGAATCAGCCGGGTTAAGACGCAAAGTGGGGAAGCTATAAGCCTGCGGCACCCGGCTAGCTGCGTGCGCACCTGCTCCAAGTGGTTCAAATAAATGTGGCAGTCCCCGCCAGTCCACACCAGCTCACCGGGCTGCAAACCAGTTTGCTGCGCCAACATATGCACTAGCAGCGCATAAGAAGCAATATTGAACGGCACCCCTAAGAATAGGTCGGCGCTGCGCTGATAAATCTGCAAAGACAGCTTGCCGTCGGCCACATAGCACTGGAAGAAAGCGTGACAAGGCGCCAGCGCCATATCCTGCAAAGCCCCCACATTCCAGGCCGAAACAATCATCCGGCGCGAATCAGGGTTAGCCCGCAAATCCGCAACTAGCTGCGCAATCTGGTCATAGGTGGCCCCGTCAGCACCCTGCCAGCTACGCCACTGGTGCCCATAAACCGGCCCCAGCTCACCGGCGGCGTCGGCCCACTCATCCCAAATAGTGATGCCGCGCTCTTGCAACCAACGCACATTAGTATCGCCACGCAAAAACCACAGCAGCTCACCCTTAACCGCCTTCATAGCCACAAACTTTGGTGGTAATACGCGGAAAACCCTTGCTTAGGTCATAGCGCAACTGGCGGCCAAAAACACTGAGCGTGCCCGTACCGGTGCGGTCAGATTTACGGGCACCACTGGTGAGCACCTCAGCTAAAAGCTCCTCATAGGCCACATCCACGCCTTCAGGCGCGGTCAGTCCCATAGCTTCCAAAAAGGGGTAGCTCATAGGTCGATAACCTTACTTTCGTCTAAGTCCAGGTCTGAAACTTTGAGAGTGGAAAGATCCTGGGCATGATCCTGCATCGCCACCTGGGTGGACTCAATCACCTGCCGGGCCAGGGAACGTCCACCCCACCAGCCCACAGCCGCGCCAATCCCCAGGGGAGCCAGGCGCCCAGCAGCCACGCCCAAAACCTTGCGCCCGGCATACTTAGCGGCGCGAGTAGCCAGTTTGGCGTTAACCGTACGCACCGTGGAAATAGGCAGGGTGTTAACCAGCTGCCCCACCCACACCAGAGACTGCATCCCCAGCTGACCCTCAATAATTTCCTGGCCCTCCTTGCCCAACAGAGCGCTGAGCAGCAGGGTACGACGGCGCTCGCGGTCTACCACGGAAATGCCCTGCAGCTGGGCTACGGTGAGCACATAGTAGGCGGCTTGCACGAAAAATGCGGCGGTTTGGGCCGTGGTTAGGCCCGCTGCCGTAATGGTGCCAACTGAAGGCAGAGCGGCGGCTGTACCTACTGCCCCGCTAGATAGCGAAACGTCACGCACTAGGGCGCGCCCAGCTAATTCCACCAGTTCCTCAGTGGTGGCGTGGGGGTGTTGGGCCCGCATACGCTCGGCGCGCACAACCACCCGGTCTGCCGGAATGGATAGGGCCTTATCTAGTGCAGTTTCAAACTTGTTAGGTTCTAGGGACAAGCCCCCGCTCCCTTCAGTTAGTGGTTAATTTAGGCGATAGGGGTGCCGTTGAGGCGGGTGGTTACGTGGGCGCCGTGCTCTACCGTGTGGCCTACCGTGCAGTAACGGTTAATGGCTACCTCCACGCGTTCACGCAGCTTGGCTGAGTTGGTTTTCGTCTAGGCCGGCTAGGGTTGCGTCAATGTCGACGTCGAAGGACTCGTAGCGCTCTTCCGCCTCGTTTTTGACGGCGGTGGTCACGGCGGTCAGCTGACCGTCTTGCCCCAGTTCGCGGGCGATACGGTGGTCGGCTGAGAGAGTCTGGCAGGTGAGCAGGGCGATCTTCATTAGTTCACCGGGGGTGAAGTTGCCTTCGCCGCCAACCTCAACGCTTACGCCGTTTTCGTTTCCGGCCAGGTAGTGGCGGGTGCCTAGGCGCTTAGCCCAAACCCCGGCGGCGGGTAGGTTGGCAGGGACAAGTTCAGGATGTAGTTCACTCATGTGCAATATCTTTACATGTTGCGCCGCCAGCTGGCAGGGCTATTGCTTGCGGCGCAATGGACCTTGTGCCCGGCATCTGGCCTCGCTAGGGCTGCGGCCGGGCAGGCAGTTTGGGTGCGCCTAGTTGGCGCTGTGGCCCGCCAGGTATTTAGCGGCACAGGCAAGCTCATAGGCGACGGCGTCGTCGGAGAACTTCAGGGCGCTGCGTAAGATGCGTTCACCAAAAAGCGGGATCGCCAAAGTCGCGTCAATATCCACGTTTAGCTCGCAACCTGAGGCGGTGGGGGTTAGAGTACCCTGGCCACTTAGTTTGAGCGGCACCCCGCTGATCTGGGTGGCAATTTGGCCCTGGTAGCTTGAGTCAGAGCGGGGTTGGGTGCACCAACGCTGAGCCAGAGCCAGGTTTACCTCACCTTTTATAAAACGGCTGGCGTTGGCCGGAATAACAGTGGGGCTTACGGCGGCCTTGGTGAGCGTGCCCTGCCAGGTTTTACCGGCGTCGTCGGCGCTGGCAGGCAAGGCGTTAGCGTGCAAATTTTCTAGCGGGGCCCTACCAAAACGGATTAACTGGTAAGCCGGGTCGTTAAACATCGACAAAATCTGTTCGCAAGGAGCCTGATAATTTATTTTCACTGATGTACGCATGAGATAAGCCTGCCATGCGCGCTAGGCTGGAGTCATGACGACTCTCCCCGCAGCGCTACGAGACAAAGTTGAGTTTGCCCCAGCTGACCTGGACTGGCTGCATCAACTTGTGGGGGACTGGCAGCTGGTGGCTGACATGTCGATGGCTGACCTGGTGCTGTGGGTGTGTAACAAGAATGGGCGTCTGATGGCTATGGATCAGTGCCGTCCCTCCAACAACACCACTGTGCACCATGACGACGTAATCGGCCTGCGTATGCCGGCAGCGCGTGAAGCACTGGCCCTGGAAGCGCTGGCCTCCTGCCAGGTAAGGGTCGCTAAAAACAATATTTGGAACGGCACGGTAGCTGTTAAAGAAGAATTCATTCCGGTGGTGCGCGGTGGGCGAGCTATTGCAGTGCTAACTCGTGAATCCACCGTGGGGCTGCTTAGCGGCGGGCGCCTGATTGACGATGGCCAGCTGCAAGCGGCTAACCGCCTGTGCCAGATGATTTCTCAGGGAGATTTTCCCGTGTCAGGTGCGGGCACCAGCGTACGCCACGGGATGCCGCGTGTAACTGACGGTATGATCTGCCTCAGTGTTGAGGGGAATGTTACCTACGCCTCACCCTAACGCAACCACCTGTTTTTCACCGATTAGGGTATTAAGGGAAGCCTGGATAAAGTACAGCTACTTGAGCAGGTAACTAACCTGATTCCTCCCCATAGCCACGTGGATGAGACTATGTCGCTGGTGCTTATGGGACGCCAGGCTTGGCTAACTGAGCTGGAGCTAGGGGGAGTGTTCTTGGCGGTGCGCTCTGTGCCGCTGCTAGACGCTGGCCAGCGGGCTGGGGGACTGCTGCTGGTGCGTGACATCACCGAGCTGCGTCGTAGAGAACAGGTGCTGCTGAGCAAGGACGCCACCATCCGCGAAATTCACCACCGCGTTAAAAACAATCTACAAACCGTCTCGGCGCTGCTGCGTATGCAGGCGCGGCGCGCTGAGCAGCCTGAGGCGCAGGCAGCCCTGCGTGAGGCGGAGCGGCGCGTGGCTACCATCGCCACCGTGCATGATGCGCTGAGTCAAAACATTGATGAAATCGTTGATTTTGATGAGGTTTTCGGTCAGGTTTTGCGTCAGGCCGCAGTGGTGGCTGAAAGTGACCATAAGGTAAGTGTCCAGCTGGAGGGCAGGTTTGGCATGGTCGGTGGCGACGCCGCCCAGGCCCTGGTTACGGTGCTGGCGGAGCTGGTCGCTAACGCTGTTGAGCATGGCTTGGCTAAACGTGACGGTACGGTTACGGTTACCGCCCAGCGTGATGGGGCCGCTTTGAAGGTGCTGGTTAGCGACGACGGCGAAGGCTTGGCTGAGGGCAAGGTAATGAGTGGTTTGGGTACCCAGATTGTCTCCACCTTGGTGCGCACTGAGCTGCACGGCGTCATTGACTGGTCACCTAACCCGCAAGGCGGCACAGTGGTAACTATCCACGCCTGCCTGGAAGACTAGGCGCCTTAAAAAAATTTATAGCTGCGCTAAAAATTTATGGCCGCACCAAGTTGGTGCGGCCATAAATTTTCGGTCAGGCAGAACGACGAGCACGGGCAGCCCTACGTTTTAGGGAGCGCCGTTCGTCTTCACTCATTCCACCCCAGACGCCAGCGTCTTGACCGTTGTCCAGAGCCCATTTCAAACACACATCCACAACTGAACAGCTGCGGCATACAGTCTTGGCTTCCGCGATTTGGGCGATTGCCGGACCGGTGTTACCCACAGGGAAGAACAGCTCCGGGTCTGCGTTCAGGCACGCTGCACGCTCACGCCAGTCCATGGACATTCTCCCTTCTTAATACCGCCGTTAAGGCCAGGTAAAAATAGATGAACGGTCGTCGCCGCCGTAGCGCCGATCGCCCGTTCGATTTGCCTGTCCAACTCTCACACGGTATAAGCGCTAGGACAAGACTTTTTACCTGAGAACTGCGCAGAAACGCGGTGGAAGTAATCACATTTGGGCACTTTTGAGCAGTTTTGCAAATTTCAAGAGGTTTACTTGTGGAAAAGCCTACACTTGTGGGTTAGCTGCAAATGTTGGGCTGGTATTTTGGCAGATCTGTATAGGTGTGATTTGTGAGCTAGCTATGACAAGCCCCCTGCCTGGTAGGTGCTGGCGATGAGGATCAAGCCAGCGCGTTAGTCGCACATTAGCTAGCTGCGTCCCTTCGCCCAGGCCAGGGGCAAGTAGTAGCAGTGGGCTTAGGCTGCGTAGCTGAGCTAGAGGCCCGCTGTAAGTGTTGGCGGCGCGGCTGGTTAAGGCGGTGGCAAAAACTGGGATGCCAGCATCTAGGGCAGTTTCTACGGTGTTAATGGCGCTTGGGCAGGCTTGGTCTAGGTTGTCGATAAAAATTGCACGCTGAGCCAGGGCTGGGTCGGTGGCCTGCAAAATGTCGTAGACGCGCGCTAGGGCGGTGCTGCGGCCACTACCAGCAGGCCCAATGATGATCAGTCCTTGGTTTAGCTGCGGGCACCAAGGCTGGGCTTGGTCACCGCCTAACCCCAGCGCCCAGGGCGGGCAGGTGGAGACATTTTCTGGCAGGGCCACAACTGGGGCAGCCGCGAGCGCCGTCGTCGTGTCTGAGGGGTTAACGGGTAAATCTGAGGCGCTAGCGGGCGAATCTACGACGCTAGCAGGCAAATTTGCGGCACTAGTGGGCAAAACCGGCGCCAGCAAAATCTGGGCGGCGCACCAGTGCGAGGCTAAAGTGAGCACCCCGGCGCCTACCTGATTAGGGGCCTGCTGGCAGCGTTTAAGGCCGGCTTGATCAGCCAGGGCGTCAGAGCAAACTCCCAGGTACAGGCGCTGGGAAATATTGGCGCACCAACGCATTGGGGCATTAGCTAAATCCCCAGCTAAAGCCAGGGCAAACAGGCCTCGACGTGAAGCGTTAACCAGTTTTTCTAGCACGTCGCGGCCTTCACCCAGTCCCAAGACAGTGTCTATCGCCTCGCCCACACAGTCCAGATCATCAATTAGTAGCAGTTGGCCACGTAGTTTTCCCTCCAAAGCTAACTGGGTTAGGCGCAAAACTTCGCAAGGATGAAAGGTGTCTAGTTGCGAGCCGGCCAGGGCTGCATTTGGCAAAGTCAGCTGGTTTAAATCAGCGCCTATCGTATGGGTAACCAGACCAGCCTGGGCGGCGCTGCTAGCCAGTTGCCGCAGCGCAGCGGTGCGCCCTGAAGCGCTGGTACCAAAAATCCCTAGCGGCGTGGCGCTGTCCCAGTTAAAAGCCCCATAGGCTAGCTGCTCAGGCAGGTCACATAGGGCCAAGGCCAAATTTTGGCGGGTACTAACCAGGTTGGTAGCTAGTCCTTTAGCGGGCGCTGGGGTGGCGTGGGCAGATAGTAACTGTTGGGCTTGGGTAAAAGTGAGGTTAGCTGGGGGCGGCGCTAGCCAGGGTGACTGACAAGGTGGCAGGGCCTGGGCGGCTTTAACGCAAGCATCAATCCACACAGCGCTTTCCTGGGCAGTGCCGGCGTAGGGGCAGCGAAAATGTCCGCGCTGGGTGCTTAGACATAAAAACCCCGGCGCACGCGGCAAATCTGGCAGGTCACCGTGGCCTAGCAGCGGGGCGCCTTCGCTGGCGTCAAGCATCCGCAGGCACACTCGTAGCGCCGCATTGGCGGTAATTGAGGTGCTCAGCGCCCCATGCGGGTGTTGGGTAGCCAAAATTAGGTGCATCCCTAAACTGCGTCCCTGCGCGGCCAGGCGCAGCAGGTGCTCAAGTAGCTCTTCTTGGGTGGCCGCCAGGGTGGCGAACTCATCCACCACTACCAGCATCCGGGCTAGCGGCGCCAAGCTGGGTTGGTGATGGCGTAGCTGCTCATATTCGGTTATGTCTTTACAGTTGCTTTTGCGCAAAATTTGTTCACGACGGCGCAGTTGGGCACTGATGGCCTCAATAGCCCTGGCGGTGGCGGCAGGCTCTAAATCAGTTAGTAGATCGACGCAGTGCGGCAGGCGCTTTAGCGGCCCCAGGCAGGTGCCGCCCTTGTAATCAACCAAAATCAGTTGCAAAGCTGAGGTGGCTGACCCAAGCTAACTGCAATAGCCAACTGGTTAATAGCTCTGATTTACCAGCCCCGGTAGTGCCCACCACCAGGGCGTGGGGCCCATCAGCCACCAAATCCACCCAAGCTTGGCCACAGTCACCCACCCCTAAACAGGCGCGCAGCTGGGTGGGGCTTTTGGCGCAAGCGCTGGGATCAGCCTGGGTAAACTTGGCAGGCTTGGCCTTAGAAAAGGCTGCCCCAGCCTGGGTAAACTTGGTGGCTGCTTTAGGTTCTTGAAGCTGGCTGGCAAAAGTAGGGCCAGCTTCTAAATCCAAAAGTGAAGCCAAGGCAATACAAGCTGGGCCTTGGCGCTCTTGCGTGGCCTGCAAAGTGGCGGGAGTAAAAATCTGGCGCCACCATGAATCAGAAATCTCAGCTACGCGCCTAGGCGCGCGAATACAGCGGGTAGCTGGCTTGGTGGTGGCCCACATCAACCAAGCCTGGTTTTGGCCCTCATCCCAAAGCAGGTGGGCTCCGCCGCTAACCGGTTGCACCCGGGCCTGGGCTGTGGCTAGCAGCTGCGCACACAGCCAGCGCCCGGTTGTCTGGGCATTAGGGCCGGTAATGGTGATGCGCTCATCGGGGCGAATCCGGGTGGCGTGAAAGCGGCGGATACCCGGCCAAGCCCGCAAACAGTTTTTCGTATTGGGTTTATGCTCGCCAACCATGGCGCAGGCCAGTGCCAAAGTAGCTGGATCAGGTAGACGCCCAGGGGTAGCGCCTCGACCAGAGGGATAGCTACGCAGCATCATTAGCCCCAGCATAGGGGCGCTAATTAGCATCATTGACCAGCCCTGATCGGTTAGCAAAAACCCGGCCATGGCCACCAGCGGCAAAAGTACATACAAGCTTTGCAACAAAAACCCGCCAGCATGAGGCTGGGGCACCTGCAACTGGCGCGGCAAGCGCCGCAGCTGCAACACGGTAGTGCCAATACGAATCCGGGCGCGCGGATACCACACCAGGCGGCGGCGTCGTCGCCAAAAACAATGACCACAGCGCAACCAGAGCCCATTAACTGAGCCCACATCACGCACCCGCAAAGCCCCACGCAGCTGACGCAGGCGCAAATGCTGCCAGGAAACAAACTGGTCATCAGGTAAATCAGCCCGCCCTAAAGCAGTGGCGCTCGCGGGCAGAACCATGCCGGCATGAGGGCCGTGCACAACTGCTATATGCAGCTCAGCGTCGGTGGCTGCACGTAGCGAATAAACATCATTAAGCGGCGTTGCCATATTTCAAGCATAACACAACATAATCAAATATGATCTAGCGCTGGGGAAAAATCGCGAGAAGGGCGGATTTCTGCGATGATTGAGCCATGACTAGCCCGCAGGCAGTAAGCCAAATTCCCGCATCCGCACGCGAGCGTTGGGGGCAGCTGGTACGCACCATCGATCGCGCCCGCCACGATTACTACGACGCCGTAGACACCCAAAGTTCGCTCAGCGATCAGGAATATGACCGCCTTTACCGCGAGCTAGAAGAACTTGAAGACACCTACCCGGCACTGGCCCTGCCCTCCTCGCCAACTCAGCATGTAGGTGGCCAAGGCGCCAATCAGTTTGCCCCCATCACTCACGCTGAACGCATGTACTCGTTGCAAGACGTTTTTAGCTTGGAGGAGCTAGCTCAGTGGTGTGCGCGCATAGACCCAACCGATGAGCTACCCATGACCGCCGAGGTTAAAGTTGACGGCCTGGCCATCTCACTAACCTACCTAGACGGTGTCTTAACCCAGGCTGCCACGCGCGGAGATGGGCGTGTGGGCGAAGACATCACCGCCAATGCCCGCACTATCACCTCAATTCCGCTAGTGCTAGCCGGCGCCAATCACCCCAAGCGCATTGAGGTGCGCGGTGAGGTGTATTTCCCAAGCGAAGCTTTTGCCCGGTTTAACCGTGAGCGCCAGGAAGAAAATCAGCGCCGCGAGCAGCGCAACCTACAAGCGCGTGAGCAAGGACGTAAAACTGAGCCGCTGCTACAAATTTTCGCTAACCCACGCAACGCCGCTGCCGGCTCGCTGCGTCAAAAAAACCCGGCAGTGACCGCCTCACGGCCACTAGCTATGGTGGTACACGGCTTTGGGGCGGTTGAGGTGCAAGATGAAGCCCAAGAACTGCCGCAAACTCAGCGTGAATGGTATGAGCTAATGCGCTCCTGGGGCTTGCCAGTGTCTAGCTACACGCAGGTGCTAGTGGGGCGCAAACAGCGCGAAGAATATATCGCCACTTACGCTAAGCGCCGCGACCAGCTGGTACACGACATCGACGGTATCGTATTCAAACTAGACGATGTCCAGCGTCAACGTGAGCTGGGCTTTACCGCCCGCGTGCCGCGCTGGGCAGTGGCCTACAAATACCCGCCCCAGGAAGTGCACACCAAGCTGCTAGACATTGACGTACAGGTGGGGCGCACTGGGCGCGTCACCCCCTTCGCGGTGATGGAGCCGGTGGCGGTAGCTGGTTCTACGGTAGCCCGCGCTACTTTGCACAATGCCAGTGAGGTAGCCCGTAAAGGCGTGTGGATTGGCGACACGGTGGTGCTGCGTAAAGCCGGGGACGTGATCCCTGAGGTTTTAGGGCCGGTATTGTCGCTGCGCCCTGAGGACGCCTACCCCTTTGTTATGCCCGCCAACTGCCCTTCTTGCGGCACCGCCTTGGCGCCCATGAAGGAGGGCGACGTGGATCTGCGTTGCCCCAACCAGCGCTCGTGCCCAGCTCAGCTGACCCAGCGTCTGGTGTATTTGGCCGGCCGCAGTGCCTTTGACATTGAGGGATTGGGGGAGGAGTCGGCCCTGGCGCTGACTCAATCCACTAATGAGCACCCGCCGGTGCTTACCAACGAAGCCCAGCTATTTGACTTAAAAATTGAAGATCTTGAACAGGTAACCACCACCCGCACTAATGCGCGCACTGGCGTAAGCGAGCAGGTGCCGGTGTTTTACACCAAGCCCACAGCCAAGAAGCCTTCGGTGCCGCGTAAAAATGCTATCTCCATGCTGGAGGCTATTGAGGGGGCCAAGCAGCGTCCACTGTGGCGGGTTTTGGTGGCGCTTTCGATCCGGCACGTAGGGCCGACAGCGGCGCAGGCTTGGGCTGCCCACTTTGGCTCTATGCAGGCTTTACGTCAAGCTTCCCTAGAGGAGCTGGCTGCGGTTGAGGGCGTGGGCGAGACCATTGCCCAGGCTTGGCTGAGCTGGCTTGAAGTGGACTGGCACCGCGAAATTTTGCAGGCCTGGCAAGACGCCGGGGTGCGTATGGACGACGTCGAGGGTGAGGCACCTGCTGACGGCGCTGCGGGGGGTACTGGCGACGACGTCGCTGGCGGCGCAGGCGATGGCGCCGCTGCTGAGACGCAAGAGTTGGAGCAGACTCTGGCTGGGCTTACCTTGGTGATTACCGGCACGCTCTCTGGCTTTACCCGTTCCCAAGCCCAGGCGGCGATTGTGGCTAGGGGTGGCAAGGCTGCCAGTAGTGTTTCGAAGAAAACCGATTACCTAGTGGCGGGGGAGAAGGCTGGCTCTAAAGAACGCAAAGCCATCTCGCTAGGGGTGCCGGTTTTGGATGAGGAACAGTTTGTGGCCCTACTTCAGGGACAGGCTCCCGCTAAACGCTAGGGGCGGGGCCCGTCACTCAAAGGGCCGGCGGGCCTCCAAGGGGGCTGACGCGCCCAAAGAGCCGGAACCTGACCATGCAAAGGGGTGGGCGTCGTCGTCCCTGCCTGAAGTAACCAAAGGGAGACATAACAAAAATGGGGCCGGGCTTAAAACCCGACCCCATTAGCGCGCTTAGCGGTTTAAGCGTGCCTAGCGGTTTAGTAGTGCGAAACTACCGTGGTGCCCACAGGGGCCCAGTCATAAACCCACTTGGCTTCAGAAACTGGCATGTTAACGCAGCCGTGTGAGCCGCCCTCACCAGACCAGCCGAAGGAGTTACGCCAAGGCGCACCATGTAGGGCGTAAGAACCGGTGAAGTAGGTAACCCAAGGAACATCCTTGGAGCAGTAATCCCAACCGGCAGTACAACCCATGTCCTGGGCAGCGTACTTGAGGTAGACGTGGTAGGTGCCGGTTACGGTTTCAGTTCCCGGAGCGCCCGGAACCATACCCACCGGGCCATGCACCACCGTGGCACCCTCATAGGCGGTCACTGTGGCGTTAGACAGGTTAACGTCAATCCACTTCTCGCCCTCAGCTGCCGGGTAAACCAGCTTTTCTGCGCCGTTGGCGATAGTGCGCTCTTTCCACTCTGCCTTAGTGGTTTTGTACTCGAACTTACCGGCATAAACCTTGCCGCTGTTAAGCGAAGTCAGTAGCTGCTCAGAGACAGTAGAAGCGTTCTGGACGTCTTTACCGTCCTTAGCCTCAACCACCACCGTGGCCACCTTACCGTCAGAGTAAACGTTACGTTCACCCTCAACCAGGGTCACCTGCGCGGCCGAAGCCTGCTTGTTAACCCACTTGGTTACTGCTTCCTTATCGACGGTTACGGCCAGATTCTTGCCATCCGTGCTGGGGCCAACCTTGATCCAGGCAGCCTTAGTTTCAGTGTCAGCGGTGTAGGTGTCGCCATCAGGGTCAGTAATGGTCACATCGTTTTTTTAACGATGGTGTTGGCCTTATCGGCGGCAGCCTTAGCCTTTGGTGTAGGTAATGGTGGGGGCCGTGTTCACATAAGCCACCTTCACCGAGGTAGAGCTAAGCTGCGCGGCGGCGCTAGTGGCGGCCTGCTCAATCTCCTTAGGAGACAGGCTCTGGCCATCCTTACCGGAGACAACCTCAAAGGTGGTTTCTTCCTCGTTAAAGGTCACCGAAGCATTGACCGGGGCGTTAGAGCCGGGCGGCAAAAATCTTGGCGATGTACTCGTCAATCTTGATTGAAGAGCTGGTGGAAACCACGCTTACTGAATTGTTAGAGGTAAACGGCGCCGTGAAACGGTTCATGATTGAAGCGTTAGGTGACAGAGCAGCCTTAGCAGTAGCGGCGGCGTCGACCTTAACCCCCAGCTCGCTGAGGCTAGCCTGGCGATTAACCGCGCCGGAGATAGACACCGTGGCAGAGCTTGCCTTAGAGGACACCAACTTGGCGATTTCGCTCTGAGTCATGCCTGATACATCCTGGCCGGCCACGCTCGTGCCGGGGAGGGCATGGTCCGAATAATGCACGGCCCAAGCGCCAGCGCCACCGCCCACAGCTAGGAGGGCTGCGGCGCCCACCAGCCAGGGCCAGCGGCGCCGTTTTTCAACGTTCGCGCTTACCTTCTGTGAACGGTTGAAGAGTTTTATCACTACCGTCAACTTCCGTGAGATTTACACCTAGATATTTGGGGAAGGTGCAGGGGAGTAAACTAACCAATAGTTTACGGATCAACTTTATTTTAGTTTAGGTCCGGTGCACTTGTCGCCTGTCTGTGGCAGTCGTGCTGCTTACATGTTATGCGCCAAGCAGGCAGGCTGGGATAGTTTTAAGGACACAACTCGCTAACGGCGCAGCCACTTTTGTTAAGGCCAAGTAACCAACGGCCGCCTGGCGGGGTTTAAACTTGAGACCATGTCGACAATTTCTACCGCCGAAGTTGCGCGTGTAGCCGCATTGGCTCGCGTTGCACTAACAGACGCCGAGGTTGAGCGCCTAGCTAAAGAGCTCGACGCCGTAGCCTCCTCATTTGCTCGCGTTAACTCTGTGGTTTCCGCAGAAATCCCCGCCACCAGCCACCCGGTGCCGCTAACTAACGTGATGCGTGAAGATGTACCGGGCCCCACCTTGGATGTAGAAGAGCTTCTAGCCGGCGCCCCCGCCAGCGAAGACTCCATGTTCCTAGTACCCCAGATTTTGGGTGATGAGGAGTGAGCGTGAACAGCGAACTTACCCGTCTAAGCGCAGCCGAGCAGGCCGCCAAACTAGCCGCCGGAGAATTTAGCTCCCGCGAACTAACCCAGGCCCACCTAGAGCGCATTGATGCCCTAGAGCCTGCCGTGGGTGCCTACCTAAACGTAGACCACGACGGCGCCCTGGCCGCCGCTGACGCCGTCGACGCTGCCCGCAAGGAAGGCGCCGCGCTACCTGAGCTAGCCGGTGTGCCCGTAGCCGTTAAAGACCTGTGCTGCACTCGCGGCCAGGTGACCACTGCCGCCTCCAAGATCCTGGAAGGCTGGGTGCCGCCCTACGACGCTACTTTGGTGGCTAACATTCGCGCCAACCAGATGCCGATTTTGGGTAAGACCAACCTGGATGAATTCGCCATGGGTGGTTCCACTGAGCACTCGGCTTTCCACCGCACCGCCAATCCCTGGGATTTAGAGCGTATCCCTGGTGGTTCTTCAGGTGGCTCGGCTGCCGCCTTGGCCGCCTATGAGGCCCCGCTAGCGGTAGGTACCGACACCGGTGGCTCGATCCGTCAGCCCGCCGCCGTCACCGGCACCGTGGGGTTAAGCCCACCTACGGTACGGTTTCGCGTTTCGGTGTAATCGCTATGGCTTCCTCGCTGGACACCCCCGGCCCCATGGCCCGCAACGTGCTTGACACTGCGCTGCTGCACGACGTGATGGCCTCCTATGACCCGCTGGACTCCACTTCACTGTCTGACGCCCCCCGAGGCATGGCCGACGTGGTGCGCGCCGCCCAGGCCGGCATGGACTTAAAGGGTCTGCGCGTGGGTGTAATTTCTCAGCTCGACGGCGGCGAAGGCTACCAGGAAGGGGTAGTGGACTCCTTCCACCAGGCCCTAACCCTGCTGGAGAACGCTGGCGCCACCATTAAGACCGTGGACCTGCCCCACCTGGAATACGCCCTAGACGCCTACTACCTGATCATGCCCGCCGAGGTTTCCTCCAACCTGGCCCGCTACGACGGTATGCGTTACGGCCTGCGTGTTGAACCCAAGGAAGGCCCGGTCACCGCTGAGCGCGTTATGGCTGCTACCCGTGGCGCCGGTTTTGGTGACGAGGCTAAGCGCCGCATCATTTTGGGCACCCACGTGCTCAGTGCCGGTTACTACGACGCCTACTACGGCAGTGCCCTGAAGGTGCGCACCCTGGTACAGCGCGACTTTGACGCCGCCTTTGCCGACGTCGACATTTTGGTCAGCCCCACCAGTCCGATCACCGCCTACCGTTTCGGTGAGAAGGACGACCCGCTGACCATGTACAAGCTGGATGTAACCACCATTCCGGCTAACCTGGCGGGTATCCCCGGCATGAGCCTGCCTAGCGGTCTTAGCGAAGGCTTGCCGGTGGGCTTCCAGATCCTGGCCCCGCAACGTAAGGATGACCGTCTCTACCGCGTGGGTGCGGTGCTAGAGGCGCTGGTAAACGAACGTGTTGGTGGCGCGCTGCTAGAGCGTGCCCCCCAGCTATAAGGAAGTGCGATGAGCGATAAGCTAATGGATTTCGACGAGGCCGTTGAGCGTTTCGATCCGGTTTTGGGCCTCGAAGTGCACGTCGAGCTGGGTACTGCCACCAAGATGTTCGACGCCGCCCCCAACCAGTTTGGGGCCACCCCTAACTCGCTAACCACCCCCACCTCGGTGGGTCTACCCGGCGCCCTGCCGGTGGTTAACGCCAAGGGTGTGGAGTACGCCATCCGTATCGGTTTGGCCCTGAACTGCTCAATTGCTGAGTCTTGCCGCTTTGCCCGCAAGAACTACTTCTACCCGGACCTGGCTAAAGACTTCCAGACTTCCCAGTTTGATGAGCCCATCGCCTATGACGGTTACCTGGATGTGGAACTAGAAGACGGCGAAATTTTCCGCGTGCCCATTGAGCGCGCCCACATGGAAGAAGACGCCGGTAAGAACACCCACATTGGTGGCGCCGACGGACGTATTGAGGGTGCGGAATACTCACTGGTGGACTACAACCGCGCTGGTGTGCCGCTGGTGGAGATCGTGACCCGCCCCATTGAGGGTGCCGGTAAGCGTGCCCCCGAGGTGGCCGCCGCCTATGTGCGTACCCTGCGTGACATTTTCCGTGCCATTGGGGTTTCTGAGGCCCGCATGGAGCGCGGTAACGTGCGTGCGGACGTGAACGTGTCACTGCGCGAGAGCCCCGATGCGCCGCTGGGTATCCGCACTGAAACCAAGAACGTCAACACTTTCCGCTCTATTGAGCAGCACATTCGCTACGAGATTCAGCGTCAGGCCGCGATTTTGGCTGACGGTGGCGAGATCGTGCAGGAGACTCGCCACGGCCAGGCTGACGGTACTACCGCCCCCGGCCGGGTTAAGTCCGACGCCGACGACTACCGTTACTTCCCTGAGCCTGACCTGGTACCCGTGGCTCCTAGCCGCCAGTGGGTGCAGGAGATTGCTGCCTCGCTACCGGAGATGCCGGCCGCTAAGCGCCGTCGTCTAAAGGAAGCCTGGGGCCTAAGTGACGAAGAGATGCGCGATGTGGTCAATGCTGAGGCCCTGGACCTGATTGAGGCTACCGCCCTGGCTGGTACTAGCGGCCAGGCTGCCCGTAAGTGGTGGATGGGTGAGCTGGCCCGTTACGCCAAGGAGCAGGAGCAGGCACTTACTGAGCTGCCGGTTACTCCCGCCCAGATTGCGGCTTTGCAGAAGATGGTCGACGACGGCGAGCTGACTGACAAGCTGGCCCGTCAGGTGCTCGCTGGGGTACTAGCTGGTGAAGGCGACCCGGCTGAGGTTGCTGCTAAGCGTGGCCTGAAGGTAGTTAGCGACGACGGTGCCCTGCTGGAAGCTGTGGACGCCGCCCTGGCGGCTCAGCCCGACGTAGCCGACAAGATTCGCGCCGGTAAGGTAGCTGCCGCCGGCGCAATTGTGGGCGCAGTGATGAAGGCTACGCGCGGCCAGGCTGACGCCAAGCGTGTGCGTGAGCTGATCATGGAGCGCGTACAGGGCTAAACGAAACTGGCTAAATTCCAAGCCAAAATAACGTAGGGGGCGTGGCCGTGCGGCCACGCCCCCTATTGTTTAGTAATGATAAATAGCTCGAGTTGTAAGGCTTACAAACAAGCTGGGCGTTTATTGTGGGAAACCTCGCTGCACAGCGGCTAATTAGTCGGACACAATAGTGTCAATGAACGGCATACAGGCCTTAGCCACCGCCGTCGTTTTGTGAAAGGACTACAAAAATGGCACAGCCCAGCCCTAGCTACACCGTCGCTCTGCGACTACAGGTACCGCGCAGCCAGGCTTCGGTAGCGCAGTTGGTTGACACTGCGGCTTCCACCGGTGCCATCGTCACCGGTGTTGACGTGGATGACCCCAGCGGTGAGAAGGTCGTAATTGACCTAACCATGGACCTGCGGGACTCCAACCACCGCCTTGAAGTAATTGATCTACTCAAGAACCTGCCCGGAGTGGAAGTTGAAACCGTAGGTGACTCCACCTTCCTGGCCCACATCGGCGGCAAGATTGAAATCGCCGCACGTACCCCCATTCGTAACCGTCGTGACCTATCCCGTGTCTACACCCCCGGTGTGGCCCGTGTCTGCAAGGCCATCTACGACACCCCCTCCAAGGCCCGTAAGCTGACCATCAAGCGCAACACGGTTGCCGTGGTTACCGACGGTACCGCCGTACTCGGGTCTAGGTGACATCGGCCCGGCCGCCGCCATGCCGGTAATGGAAGGTAAGGCTGTACTGTTCAAGCAGTTCGGTGGGGTTGACGCTTGGCCGGTGGCCCTGGACACCAAGGATCCCCGACGAGATCGTGGCGATCGTTAAGGCTCTAGCCCCCGCCTACGGTGGCATCAACCTAGAAGACATCGCCGCCCCCAAGTGCTTCGACATTGAGGCCCGTCTGCGTGAAGAGCTAGACATTCCGGTCTTCCACGACGACCAGCACGGCACCGCCATCGTTACCCTAGCTGCCCTAATCAACGCCCTAAAGGTAGTTGGCAAGAACATCGAGGATGTACGTATTGTGCTTTCCGGCGTGGGCGCGGCCGGTTCTGCTATCGCCAAGCTGCTGATGGCTCACGGTGCTCGCGACATTGTTGGCTACGGTCGTGACGGCGCCCTCAACGGTGACAACACCGAGGGTATGAACGAGCACCGTCGTTGGCTGGCTGAGCACACCAACCCCCGCCACGTTACCGGCAACCTGAAGGAAGGCCTCAAGGGCGCCGACGTGTTCATCGGTGTTTCCTCCGGTAACCTGCTGGAGCCTGAAGACCTAGCGGTTATGAACGAGGGCGCCATTGTGTTTGCCATGGCTAACCCCACCCCCGAGGTGGACCCGATTGCCGCCACCAAGTACGCCGCCGTAGTGGCTACCGGCCGTAGCGACTACCCCAACCAGATCAACAACGTACTGGCCTTCCCGGGTCTGTTCCGTGGCCTGCTGGACACCGGCATCACCGACATCTCCACCGAGCTGCTGCGTGCTGCTGCTACCGGTATTGCTTCGGTAGTTTCTGAGCGCGAGCTCAGCCCGGTTTACATCATTCCGGGTGCCTTTGACACTCGCGTTGCCGACGCCGTAGCTGACGCTGTGCGTGACATCGCCTGATTTGTCTCTAGCGTTTGCCTGAGTTTTGCTTGGCTAAGCGTGGCGGGGCCGCCCCATTGTGGGGCGGCCCCGCCACTTGTTTTCTGGATAAGAGCGGCTCCGGATAAGAGAAACTTCTGGATAGAGAGGCTCCGCCACGCGTTTGTGGCGAGCGAGAGCAAAAGTGTGTTGTGGTGCACGTGTTTTTGGGTTGACGGGTTGGGTGTGTGTGGGGTTAGGATAGTTCCCGCTGCCGCGAGGGGCTGGTGATTTAAAGCTGGTTCTGGTTTGGTGGCGATCGGGATCTTTTCTCAGCATGGTTTTTGAACTGTTGTTGCCTGGTTCATAGCGAGTCGGGTTGACAGATCGGAAGTCTTGGTTGTAAGATTCTCTGGTGCTTTGAGGAAAGCATGCAGGCTGGTTTGGTTTGTGGGTTTTTCTTGTGGGTGTGTTGTTTGAGAACTCGATAGTGTGTCAAGTTTTTTATGTCTTGAATTCTTCTCCAACGAATGTGTTGTTTGTTGGGGGGTTTTTCTTGTTGATTTCTTTGTCAACTAATTTTTTTGAGCTAGTTGTTTTCTGGTTCTTCATGTTTTTTTGGAGAGTTTGATCCTGGCTCAGGACGAACGCTGGCGGCGTGCTTAACACATGCAAGTCGAACGAAAATACCAAGCTTGCTTGGTTGATTAGTGGCGAACGGGTGAGTAACACGTGAGTAACCTGCCCCTTACTTTCCTGGATAACTGCTCGAAAGGGTAGCTAATACGGGATATTCTGACCAGCCCTGCATGGGTTGGTTTGGAAAGGTTGTTTTTCTGGTAAGGGATGGGCTCGCGGCCTATCAGCTTGTTGGTGGGGTGATGGCCTACCAAGGCTTTGACGGGTAGCCGGCCTGAGAGGGTGGACGGTCACACTGGGACTGAGATACGGCCCAGACTCCTACGGGAGGCAGCAGTGGGGAATATTGCACAATGGGCGCAAGCCTGATGCAGCGACGCCGCGTGAGGGATGAAGGCCTTCGGGTTGTAAACCTCTTTCGTCAGGGAACAAGGCACTGCCTTTTTTGGTGGTGTTGAGGGTACCTGGATAAGAAGCGCCGGCTAACTACGTGCCAGCAGCCGCGGTAATACGTAGGGCGCAAGCGTTGTCCGGAATTATTGGGCGTAAAGAGCTCGTAGGCGGCTGGTCGCGTCTGTCGTGAAAACTTCCGGCTCAACCGGGGGCTTGCGGTGGGTACGGGCCGGCTAGAGTGCGGTAGGGGTAACTGGAACTCCTGGTGTAGCGGTGGAATGCGCAGATATCAGGAAGAACACCGATGGCGAAGGCAGGTTACTGGGCCGTTACTGACGCTGAGGAGCGAAAGCGTGGGGAGCGAACAGGATTAGATACCCTGGTAGTCCACGCTGTAAACGTTGGGCACTAGGTGTGAGGCTCCTTTCCGGGGGTTTTGCGCCGTAGCTAACGCATTAAGTGCCCCGCCTGGGGAGTACGGCCGCAAGGCTAAAACTCAAAGGAATTGACGGGGGCCCGCACAAGCGGCGGAGCATGCGGATTAATTCGATGCAACGCGAAGAACCTTACCAAGGCTTGACATGTTAACCGTGGCTCTAGAGATAGGGTTTACCCTTTTGGGTGGTTTTCACAGGTGGTGCATGGTTGTCGTCAGCTCGTGTCGTGAGATGTTGGGTTAAGTCCCGCAACGAGCGCAACCCTTGTCCCGTGTTGCCAGCACGTTGTGGTGGGGACTCGCGGGAGACTGCCGGGGTCAACTCGGAGGAAGGTGGGGATGACGTCAAATCATCATGCCCCTTATGTCTTGGGCTTCACGCATGCTACAATGGCTGGTACAGAGGGTTGCGATACTGTGAGGTGGAGCTAATCCCTTAAAGCTGGTCTCAGTTCGGATTGGTGTCTGCAACTCGACACCATGAAGGTGGAGTCGCTAGTAATCGCAGATCAGCAACGCTGCGGTGAATACGTTCTCGGGCCTTGTACACACCGCCCGTCACGTCACGAAAGTTGGCAACACCCCAAGCCCGTGGCTCTACGGGGAGCGGTTAAAGGTGGGGCTAGCGATTGGGACGAAGTCGTAACAAGGTAGCCGTACCGGAAGGTGCGGCTGGATCACCTCCTTTCTAAGGAGTATTTGTTTTGGAACGGCGAGAAGAACCGTTTAAGGAATTCGTTTTATAGATGTTTTGGCTCTGTCTTTTTTGGCAAAGAGGGACGGGGCTAAAAGGGCTTGGCATGCTGTCGGGGTTCTGGAGCAGCGCTCCGGACCTGACCCCATCATGACAGATTGATCATTGTTTGTGGTTGTTTGTTTGGTGTGGGTGTGTTGGTTGTGAACTGTATAGTGGACGCGAGCATCTTTGATCTTTGCAAGCAATACTGACTGATTGATTTAAAGGATTTTGTTCCTTTTTGTTGGTTGGTTGGTGTTGTTTTTGTTGTTAGTTTTTAAGAGCGTTCGGTGGATGCCTTGGTATCAGGGGCCGATGAAGGACGTGGTGGACTGCGATAAGCCTCGGGGAGCTGTCTGACAGGCTTTGATCCGAGGGTTTCCGAATAGGGGAACCTAGCAAGAGTAATGTCTTGTTACCTGCGCCTGAATGTATAGGGCGTGTGGGGGTGTACGCGGGGAAGTGAAACATCTTAGTACCCGCAGGAAAAGATATTCCGTTAGTAGTGGCGAGCGAAAGCGGATTAGGTGAAACCGTGTTAGTGTGATAGACGCCAGTTGTTGCTGATGCGGGGTTGTGGGGCGTGTTTGTTACATTCTCTGGCGGGGGTGTGCGTAGTTATAAATGTTTGGTGTAGTTGAATAGTCTGGGAAGGCTAAGCGTAGACGGTGATACTCCGGTAGGCGAAACATCAGGCACTGCGTTGGGCATGTTTTCCCCAAGTAGCACGGGGCTCGTGGAATCTTGTGTGAATTTGCTAAGACCACTTAGCTGCCTAAATACTTCCTGGTAACCGATAGCGGATAAGTACCGTGAGGGAATGGTGAAAAGTACCCCGGGAGGGGAGTGAAATAGTACCTGAAACCGGGCGCTTACAAGCCGTCAAAGCCTTCTTTTTTTGGGGGTGATGGCGTGCCTATTGAAGAATGAGCCTGCGAGTTAGTGGCGTGTCGCGAGGTTAACCCGTGTGGGGGATCCGTAGCGAAAGCGAGTCTGAAAGGGCGCCGAGTGGCACGTTCTAGACCCGAAGCGGGGTGATCTACCCATGGCCAGGTTGAAGCACGTGTAAGAGCGTGTGGAGGACCGAACCCACTTCAGTTGAAAATGGAGGGGATGAGCTGTGGGTAGGGGTGAAAGGCCAATCAAACTCCGTGATAGCTGGTTCTCCCCGAAATGCATTTAGGTGCAGCGTTGCGTGGTTCCGGGCGGGGGTAGAGCTACTGGATGGCTGATGGGCCTTACAGGGTTACTGACGTCAACCAAACTCCGAATACCGTCCGGGTATAGCGTGGCAGTGAGACAGCGGGGGATAAGCTCCGTTGTCGAGAGGGAAACAGCCCAGATCGCCGGCTAAGGCCCCTAAGCGTGTGCTAAGTGGGAAAGGATGTGCGGTCGCGTTGACAACCAGGAGGTTGGCTTAGAAGCAGCCATCCTTGAAAGAGTGCGTAATAGCTCACTGGTCAAGTGATCGTGCGCCGACAATGTAGCGGGGCTCAAGCACACCGCCGAAGCCGCGGATCCTCAACAAGCACCCTGTCGCTATGCGGCCAGGGGTTGGGGGTGGTAGGGGAGCGTTGTGTACTGGGTGAAGCGGCTAAGTGATTGTGTCGTGGACGGTACGCAAGTGAGAATGCAGGCATGAGTAGCGATACTAGGGTGAGAAACCCTAGCGCCGAATGACCAAGGGTTCCAGGGCTAGGCTAGTCCGCCCTGGGTGAGTCGGGTCCTAAGGCGAGGCCGACAGGCGTAGTCGATGGATAACCGGTTGATATTCCGGTACCGGCTGGTGACCGTCAAGTGTTGACTGAAAGGTACTAACCCACGCTAAAAACATGGCTAGGCGCCTTTTGGGTGTTTGGTTGTGGTTTTGGTTTGGGGACAGGCTTTCTTGGTAGGCAAGCGTGTGGAGTGACGCACAGTGGAAGCCTTCGCGAGGTGATGGTTTATCCTCGTTTAACCGTGTAGCTTACTGCTTAGGTAAATCCGGGTGGTTTTATGTGAGGCGGGATGATGACCACCTTTTTGGGTGGGAAGTAGGGGTGATCCTGTGGTGCCGAGAAAAGCTTCGACGCGAGGTGGCTGGCCGCCCGTACCCTAAACCGACACAGGTGGTCGGGCAGAGTATGCCTAGGCGCACGAGATAATCATGGTTAGGAACTCGGCAAAAATGCCCCCGTAACTTCGGGAGAAGGGGGGCCTGATACTTGATGAAACCGCTTTTGTGGCTTTCTAGGGTTGAGGGTCGCAGAGACCAGGGAGAAGCGACTGTTTACTAAAAACACAGGTGCGTGCGAAGCCGTAAGGCGATGTATACGTACTGACGCCTGCCCGGTGCTGGAAGGTTAAGAGGAACCGTCAATCACTTTTGTTTGGTGAAGCGGTGAATTTAAGCCCCAGTAAACGGCGGTGGTAACTATAACCATCCTAAGGTAGCGAAATTCCTTGTCGGGTAAGTTCCGACCTGCACGAATGGCGTAACGACTTCTCTACTGTCTCAACCATGAACTCGGCGAAATTGCATTACGAGTAAAGATGCTCGTTACGCGCAGAAGGACGGAAAGACCCCGGGACCTTTACTATAGCTTGGTATTGGTGCGCGTTATAGCTTGTGTAGGATAGGTGGGAGACTGTGAAGTGGTCACGCTAGTGATTGTGGAGTCGTTGTTGAAATACCACTCTGGTTATAGCGTGTGCCTGAACCTTGGCCCGTGATCCGGGTTAGGGACAGTGCCTGGTGGGTAGTTTAACTGGGGCGGTTGCCTCCTAAATTGTAACGGAGGCGCTCAAAGGTTCCCTCATCCTGGTCGGTAACCAGGTGTTGAGTGTAAGTGCACAAGGGGGCTTGACTGCGAGACTGACAGGTCGAGCAGGTACGAAAGTAGGAACTAGTGATCCGGCGATCCCGTGTGGGTGGGTCGTCGCTCAACGGATAAAAAGGTACCCCAGGGGATAACAGGCTGATCCTGCCCAAGAGTCCATATCGACGGCATGGTTTGGCACCTCGATGTCGGCTCGTCGCATCCTGGGGCTGGAGCAGGTCCCAAGGGTTGGGCTGTTCGCCCATTAAAGCGGTACGCGAGCTGGGTTTAGAACGTCGTGAGACAGTTCGGTCCCTATCCTCTGCGCGCGTTGGAAACTTGAGAAGGGCTGTCCCTAGTACGAGAGGACCGGGACGGACGAACCTCTGGTGTGCCAGTTATCCTGCCAGGGGTATGGCTGGTTTGCTACGTTCGGGATGGGTAACCGCTGAAAGCATCTAAGCGGGAAACTAGCTTCGAGATTAGGTTTCCGTCCCATGTTTGGGGGGAGGTTCCCGGTAGATTACCGGGTTGATAGGCTAGGAGTGTAGACATTGTAAGGTGACCAGCTTACTAGTACTAATTGACCGATAACTAACAATAACTTGTTTGTTTGATGGTGTTTGCGTCCACTGTGCGGTTCACGACCAACACGGCCTTGACGGATCCCTTTTTGGGGTTTGTGGGTTGGGTTGTTAAGTGGATATATTGTTTCACTGACTGGTGAGTGGTCATCCTTTTGGGGTGTTGCTTGTTTTGGTTGTGTTGGTGGTTTTAGCGAGGGGGTTACACCCAGTATCCTTTCCGAACCTGGAAGTTAAGCCTTTTCTGCGCTGATGGTACTGCAACTGGTGGGTTGTGGGGAG